>Ga0233437_1000302_pt1 | contig 116718 bp, 109 predicted proteins | sample SI_122_August201_FD_182714 | JGI IMG/M metagenome (GOLD analysis project Ga0233437, IMG submission 182714) | Seawater microbial communities from Saanich Inlet, British Columbia, Canada - SI_122_August2016_200_MG | ecosystem: Environmental > Aquatic > Marine > Inlet | place: Canada: British... | reverse complement strand
TAACCTTAAACGTATATTATCCCATCCAGATCTATTTACATCATTAGTATCAGTTCTTGGTCTTCCACCTGGAAATTTATTCAAATCCCTAAAGAAACTACCCACTGGACTAGGCTGATCATATTTTGAATTCGTATCAGGAACCTGCTCATCCAACCATGCACCAGTTTGAAAATCCTCACCTTGCCCATAATTATGATAACTTAAAGTAATATCATAGCTCCCAGGTTCAACTCCAGTATTTCTGACTAACACAGAATCATGACCAATTGGAAATGCAGGTGAAACAACGTCATCAGATCCATCATTAATAGAATATCCTACCTTAACACTTGCTGCAAGCTTAAAATCAAGATTAAAAGTAACATAATTACCATCTAAAGTAACTGTTGGTTCTACATCAAAATCAGAAGAAGTATCTGGAACTGAAACACCATTATCATTAGAATCACCACTAGTTTCATTAGCAGTTAAAAATGAATCACTATAATCTCTGCTATTTCCAGAAATATCTGTAAAAATCATATTTGTAAAATAAGGTGTACCCGCAACCAATCCATCTAAAGTTATTGAATTGCTCCCTGAAACTAAGTCATATTCCTGAGTATTAGATAAATCGCTCTTATCAGTACCATATTTTAATACTAATGTTGCACCCTCATCAAGAGTAACTGGTATTGTTACAGAATTAGATTTGATATCATAAGGTTTATGTGTAAATGTTGGTGCTGTTGTATCACCTACATTATCATCTATTGTTTCTGGATTACCCCCATTATTATCATTTACAGTAGTATTAGAATCAGAATCTGAAGTTTTAACAGGACCACACACATACTCTTCTGTACTCCCATCAGGATTATATTTAAAACCATTAACTGGATTTAAAAATGAACCATCAAGCAACTCAATTGAACTTCTTCCACCATTGATATTTACCCCTGCTCCAGGAGGGGGAATTTTAATAGATTTAGCAGAATCAGCAGCTGCACCCTCACCAACATGTACAGGCAAGTCAGTAACATGAGCAGCATCATCACCAGCAAATAAAGAATTACCCACACTATAAACACGCCCAACAACACTAGCACGAGTATCATAACCACCACCATTCAAACTCCGACAAGAAGTTCCAACACCAAGTACACCTAACAGAGTTATACTAGCTGCCAATGTCCTTATAAAATGACCAACAGTAAAACGATATCCCCCATCATCACCAGAAGACGCAACAGGAACAGGATTATCTGAACTATAAGCAGACCCTATAAAATCCAAAACAGAATCCCGACTAAGAGACCTGACCATACCTGCATCTGAATCATATCTATAGAAATTCCTCCCAGTCCTAGCAACACTTATTCCTTCCTGAGTTAAGATATCATTCACACGAAATGTAGTTAGTTTATCATCAAGATGTCTTGTATTATATTCCATAGTAATATCCCTACAATGCTCATCCTCATTCACCCTTCTATGATTTGTAAGATAATTATCAATAATAGATTGATCAAGAGCATAACCCCTAGTCATCCTTTCAACATTTTCTTTGCTAAGTGAAGAACCATTCATCCCATGTGCCTTATAATCCCTCTGATAAAATTGATTATTTTTACCCATAGTGATATTCAATTCATTTAGAACAGCTAACAACTCATCAGGCACAGCCTTATCATCAGAATCATCCAACAACTTAAGTCCAGGATCAGTATAAGCACCATTACCCCCCGCATCTAATAACAATGCACCCCTTTCAAAAGCAACATCCCCTCTTGAAATAGCATCAGAACCAACTAAACTAAGCTCAAGAGGACTATAAGAACTATCTTGTTTAGCTGAATTAACATTTAAAGCATATCCCATTTATAACTCCCCGATTATGTACTACTTAACTTAGAATACAAATGAAATATATAAATGTTACCATTATAAGATAGATAAAGTAACATAAAACAAAAACCAAATCCATATATATTAGTTTAACATTATCAAGTTTATGATATCAATAATCGGAGCAGGACCAGCCGGATGCTATACTGCATACTTGTTATCAAAAGCAGGAAAACAAGTAAACATATTTGAAGAACATAAAAAAATAGGAGAGCCAGTTCAATGCACAGGACTAGTCACCTCATCAATCAAAAATATAATAAAGATAAAAAACAGCATAATAAAAAACAAAATAAACCAAGTAAAAATATTCTCTAAAAACAACTGCCTAGAATTAAGACTAAAAAACAAAAACCTGATCCTAGACAGAAAAGAATTTGATAATGACCTGGCAGACATGGCAGCTAAACAAGGAGCTAAACTATTCCTAGACCACAAGTTCATAAACAACAAGATAAAACACAATAATAAAATAAAACCATTAAAAACAGATTATTTGATAGGAGCAGATGGTCCTTTAAGCCAGGTAGCTAAATCCAATAACTTACAGACTAAAACAAGATTCCTGACTGGACTTCAAGCCACTATAAGACTAAAAAATGAAAATTATATAGAATTCTACCCAGACTTAGGTTGTTTTACATGGGTCGTACCTGAAAATAAAGATATATGCAGGATAGGTATAGCATCATACACAAACCCAAAACAAGACTTTGAAAAATTCCTAAAGATAAGAAAGATCAAAGACAGCCAGATCATAGAAAAACAAGGCGGCCTTATACCCATCTACAATCCAAAGATAAAAACGTTTAGAAAAAACAACGTATACTTGATAGGGGATGCTGCAACACAAGTAAAAGCAACAACAGGTGGAGGCATAATCCAAAGCCTAAAAGCAGCAGAAGCACTCTCAAATTCTATAACAAAAAACAAAGATTATGAAAAACAATGGAGAAAAGCTATAGGAAAAGACCTGCAATTGCATCTATTGATAAGAAATACTATGGATAAATTCAAAGAAAAAGACTGGGACTTATTGGTAAAGCTATTCAAAAAAGAAAAGACAAAAAAGATAATTGAAGAATTTGACAGAGACTACCCAACTAAATTCCTGATGAAACTAGCAGTCAAAGAACCAAAACTCGCATATTTCTCAAAATTCTTATTCTGAAGATAGTACTATATTCTGATCATCATACAAAAAATAATAACATTGGGTGAAAACTTGCCTGGAGAGGAAATTCCCATACGCAAGTGTGGGAATTTCCTTTTGGCATACTTCAGATTGCGTAGCAATGTGAAGGTATTTGAACCCCTTGTTGTTATTATTTTTTGTTGCTTCTAAAAAAACACCAAAAAAGGATTAAAAAACAAATCAGAGAATCAATAAAATAGAATAACACAACAAAATCACTTAATAGAAAGCTTTTTATTTGATATACTATTCACAAACATACTCTGGTGATCTAATGGATATTGATGAAAACAACGAAGATGAAGAAATAAGCATAGATTTCTCTAAAATAAAAAATCTTTTCAAAAAGAAAAAAGATAACAAAGAACAAGATACTAAGATTTCCCCACCTCAAGAAAATATTGAGAAACCAGAACATAAAGAACAAGATGACAATCAAAAAGAAGACATAGAGATAAAAGAAAACAAAGAACAACCATCAGAAACAACCAAAACAGAAGACATAAAGAAAGAAGAGCCTAAACAAGAAGAGATTAACAAAGAAGAAACAGAAGACGATGAAGATATATCAATTGATTTTTCTAAGATAAAAAACATATTCAAGAGCAAAAAAGAAGATAATTCAGATATTAAAGAAAATACAGAAGAAATAACAGAAAACCAAGATGATGATGAAATTTCATTTGACTTTGGAAAAATCAAAACATTCTTCAAAGACCTAAAAAAAGGATTCAAAGAAGACAAATCCGAAAAAAACGAAGATGATGAAGAAATCTCTGTAGATATCAAAAAAACAATAACATCAGTTAAAAAATATAAACATATCTTATTGCCAGCACTATTAATAATAATCGCAATGGTATTTAGTATTGCATTAAGGATGCAGCCAGCAATCCTGCCATCAACTGACAATTGGGCTGAAAACTCAGTTCATAACCAGATAAGATCATCTATAAGTTCTCAGATAAACCAACAATATCCTAATCTACCTGAAGCTAACAGGAATTCACTAGTAGATGCTGAATTTGATAAATTCCTAAAAGAACAAAAAACACAGGTAAAACAACAGATAGAATCAACTTCTGATTATTTCAAGACAAGATTACAAAATGACAAAGGAACTACATATCTATTGGCGATAGATCCTTATTTCTGGATGCGTCATGCTAAAAACATTATAGAAAATGGGCATCCTGGAGATGAATTAAGAGATGGAAAACCCTATGACAAATATATGTATGCCCCAGTAGGAAGGGGAATCCCGCCAGACATGTTCCATGCATACTTTGAAGCTTACCTTTACAAATTCCTAAGCATTTTTAACAAAAACATAGACTTGATGGCAGTGATATTCTATGTTCCTATATTATTATCAGCACTATGCATATTACCTGCATTCTTTATAGGAAAAAGATTATCAGGAAATTTAGGTGGTTTTGCCTCAGCATTTATAATTGCAGTTCACCCAGCATTTATAACAAGAACAGCAGGTGGATTTGCAGACACAGACGCTTACAATGTTTTATTCCCGCTTTTGATCACATGGCTATTCCTGGAATCATTTGAAACAAAAGATAATAAAAAACTAATCATATACTCCACATTAGCAGGCCTATTTGTAGGATTATTCAGCTCAGCATGGGGTGGATGGTTCTATATATTTGACTTTATATTATTTGCATCAGTTTTCTATCTGATATATTATTTAATACTACACAGAAATGAAATAAGGAATATATCTGAATTCATAAAAAAACCAAGCTTCCTAAACCCATTAAAATCAATAGTCACATTTATATTATCTTCAGCCATATTCACTACAATAATCAGGGATTTTTCAAGTTTTATAGAAGCTTTCTTGGTAGGACCATTAGCATTTGCAAGACTTAAACAAGTCGCAATAACAACAATATGGCCTAATGTATACACAACAGTTGCTGAACAAAATCCAGCCTCCCTTAACTCAGTCATAACCCAGATAGGTGTGGGCAGTACTTTATTATTCCTAATCGGATTAACAGGCATTGTGCTTACAATGCTAAAAAAAGACACAAAAAAACAATCTGATCTATGGTTTGCTTTAGGCTCAATTACATGGTTCGTAATAATCTTAGCAATAAAACCACAAAACCTACCTACATTCTTAGCATTGATCAGCCTACCACTGATAATTAAATTAGCATTGATTATAAAAGAGAAAGAAACTGAAATCGATATCAAAGCATCTATACTATTAATCTTATGGTTCATAGCAACAATCTATGCAAGTGTAAAAGGGGTAAGATTTACACTTTTAGCCGTACCTGCATTTGCAATAGCAGTTGGTGCAGCACTAGGAATAACATATCACTACCTGCACAAATTAATCACAAAAGGCCTAAAAATAAATAAGAACGTATCAAAAGCGCTTACAATAATATTACTATGTCTCCTTTTATTTGGACCATACAAATCAGGATATGCAACAGTAAAGAATGAGATACCTTCTATGAATGATGCATGGTATTCTTCACTGCAAAAAATAGACTTAGAAGCACAACCAGACGCAATAATCAATTCATGGTGGGACTTTGGTCATTGGTTCAAGATGGTAGGCAATAGACCCGTTACATTTGATGGAACTTCTCAAAACTCACCTAATGCACATTGGATAGGTTCTGTTCTGGCAGCAAACAATGAAGATTATGCAGTAGGAACTCTAAGGATGGTTGATTGTGGCCAAAACAAAGCTTTTGAAGAACTAGACAAAGTAATAAATGATGGAGCAAGATCAATAAAAATAATAGAAAACATAGTAATCCTAAACAAAGAAAAAGCAAGATTAAAATTATTAGAAAATAAATTAAGTGAAGAACAAGCAGACAGTGTACTGAAATTCAGTCATTGTAATCCACCAGAAAACTACTTCATAACTTCTTATGACATGGTAGGAAAATCAGGTGTATGGGCTCATTTTGGTTCATGGGACTTTGACAGAGCATTGATTTACAACACATTCAAGAAAACAGAATATAAAGATGATATAGAAAAAAGCGTTTCATTCCTACAAGATAGATTCAATTATACAAGAGCAGCATCAGAAAGCATATATTTTGACATTCAAGCGATTGGAAGCGACGCAGAAGCAAATTCATGGATATCTCCTTGGCCAAGCTATGGTGGTTCTGGTTCTTGTACAAAAATATCAGAGAATGCTGTTGAATGTGGAATAGGACAAGGTGGAATTGTAAAGATAGACCTTAAAACACTACAAGCAGATATACAAACACAACAAGGAGTGATGCATCCAAACTCAATAATTATGCCATTAGAAGACGGCACATACAAAGAAAAAGAATTTAACAACACAATAGGATTAAGTATAACATTAATCCCAGTTGGTACAGACAGCTACCAAATATTAATCTCAAGCCCAGAATTAGCAAAATCAATGTTTACTAAGATGTTCTATCTAAATGGTCATGGCCTAAAACATTTTGAAAAATTCAGTGATGTAAGGGATATAACTGGCGGAAGGATCATAGTATGGAAAGTAAACTGGCAGGGTGAATCAGAAAATCTATTAGAACATTATGAACCAGAACCAGTTATTGAAGAAGAGATAATAGAAGAAACAGAAGAAGAAACTACAGACGAAACACAAAGTACTAATGATTCACAAGAACCAACATCTGAAGAAATTACAGATCCAGATAACAAGACAGAAACAACTACAGAAGAATAAGTTAATTCTTAAACTCATTAATTTAATCTCACATTTATGATTCACAAGATATAAATAGGGCAAATAATTCTAGCAAATAGATGGAAAACAAAATATTCGCAATTATTCCAGGGTATAACGAACAGACTCATATAAGAGAGATAATTAAAGAGACTAAAAAATATACCCCCAATATAATTGTAGTAGATGATGGCTCTAAAGATAAAACAAGCGAAGAAGCCAGAAAAGAAGATATAATAGTCCTTAAACATATAATTAATCTAGGAAAAGGCGCAGCACTAAAAACAGGGTGTGATTATGCAGTCAAACAAGGTGCTAAAAAGATAGTTGTTTTAGATGCTGATGCCCAGCACGAACCAACAGAAATACCCCGATTTTTAAGCGAATTAGACAACGCAGATGTTGTTCTTGGATATAGAGAAAGAAACAAAGCAATGCCATCAATCTTAAGATTAGGAAATGGATTTATCAACAAAATAACAAAATTATTATATGGCATAGAAGTACGTGATACTCAGTCTGGATATAGAGCATTTACATCTGAAGCTTACAAAAAGATCAGATGGAAATCATCCAATTATAGCATGGAATCAGAGATGATAGCAAATATAGGTAAAAAAAAGCTAAAATATAAAGAGATTCCAATAAAAACAATCTATGCAGACAGATATAAAGGAACAACAATATTAGATGGTGCAAAGATTGTATTAAACCTATTTTGGTGGAGACTATCAAAATAGATTATCAAGAATCTAAGGAGGTAAAATATTAAAAAATGACATCAGGAATATTAGGAATACAGATACTAGGTATATTATTTGGGCTCTTTTTCATCTACTACACATTTTTGCTCCGTAAAAGACATGAATTGACAATCAGAGAATATTCATTCTGGGTTGTTTCATGGACACTATTCATAATATTAACATTATTTCCAGGAATACTAAAACCACTGATCAAACCAGCAGGATTTGCAAGAACAATGGATTTCTTTATTGTAGTAGGATTTATGTTTATGATAGCTAGCATATTCTATACATATTTAGTAGTAAGAAAAAATCAAAAAAGAATAGAAGACATCGTAAGAAAAGTCGCTTTTGAGAAAAAATGAAGAAAGCATTAGGAATATTCTTTGAACTTAGAAAATTCATAATATATTCTAAGTTATGGATTCAAAGAACCATGTCATGGATCTCTATAATCAATTCAGGCATGATCCTATTCTTAGTTCTTTCAAAACTCCAGGACTATGGAATAAAAATACATATAACAGCATGGTTTATACCCATCTATATTGGGGTGATTCTTCTGATGATCTTATTTGGTTACCTTGAAGACAAAGCTGGCTTCTATAGGGAAGAATCAAAAGCAGCAGCTAAACGAAATCCATATTTCAACGAGATTCTTGAAAGATTAGACAAAATAGAAAAAAAGCTAAAATAAAAATGGGCGTCAAACTTATTAAATCCATTGACAAGACAATAGGTATATTTCTTTGCATAATATTAGGAATTGTAAATTTATTTATGAAGAAAATAAAACCTTCTGAAGATAAAACTAAAAATATATTGATAATTCAACTCTGGGGAATTGGAGAAACAATACTGACAATACCTGCAGTCAAAGCATTAAAGAAGAAATATAAAAAAACAGCAATCGATATATTATGCACTAAAAGAAATAAAGAAGTATATTTTAATTATAATTTCATCAGTAAATTAAATGTTGTTAAACTAAACCCATTCTCGCTAAAATGGTTTATTCTAAAGAATTTCAGAAAATATGATATTGTTATAGATATGGAAGAGTACTTGAATATATCTGCAATAATGACTTTCTTCCTTGGAAAATATACAATCGGCTATTCACATGGCATAAGATCAATACTATATTCATCTAAAACAAAATATAATGACCAACAGCACACTTCAAAAACATTCTTTGATCTAGTCAAGCTATTAGGTGTAAAAGGCCAAGTAGAAAAACTAGAGAAACTAAACTACACAGGAACTGATAAAAAAGTAGTAGATTTAAGCTTAAGATATGCTGGAATAAAAAAACAATTCTTAGTTGGAATAACAGCAGGAGCAGCAGAATCCTCAAGATCAAGACAATGGCCAAAAGAAAACTTCGCAGAACTAATTGAAAAGATTCAAAAGAAAAACACAAAAATAATATTGATAGGGGCAGATTATGAGAAGACCAATTACAATTTGATAATAGAACTGATAAAAAACAAAAGGATTGCAAAAAACATAATTAACTTCGCAGGCAAATTCACCCTAAGACAAACATTCTACCTAATCTCTAAATGTAATACATTCATCTCAAACGACACAGGTCCGATGCATATATCAGCAGCAATGGGAGTTAAAACAATTGGATTATTCGGTCCTAATCTACCGTTGAGATTTAGTCCATTCAACAAAAAAAGCACCTCAATCTACAAGAAGATGCCATGTTCCCCATGTATCAATGTCCACAAAGGCAAAGTTCCAGAATGTTTCTATGGCGAAGAAAGCAGAGATTACCAAAAATGCATGAAATCGATTAAAGTTAAAGATGTTTTAAGATTGGTTTAAAGAGAAGTATTAAACTTAAGGATTACCCCCTATATGAATTCTATCAACTGGAGTAAAAGGCCCATATATCTCCCTGTTAGTAAGCACCTCCCTACCAACAAATCGATTATATCTAACATCATAGGTATGCAATGTAACAGGTGTACTCAGCTGACCCCCATCAAGGTCTGATTCTCCATCAAGCAAGCTGCCTAAATTAACTTCACCAGTTCTATTTTCCTCAAGATCAAAAAATAAAGTCAGATTACTACCACTTCCAGCAACTAATTCACTACCCCTTGGCCTTACCTGAAAACCACCGTTAAAAACTCGAGCCAGATAATCATGAACATTCTCATCTGGTCTTATCTTAGGAGTATTTCTACCATATACCCAACAAAGAGCCTTCCCCTGAACAGGCAATTCAACTGCAGTATCCACATACCATTCATCTACATGAAATCCATTATCTGGAGTACTTCTGCCATCTAAAAGAGCATGTTTTATTGCATCTATTCTCATCGCTTCATATCCATTTAATTGTTTTCTACCCATGATATTTAAGAACTCGATTCCATTTAAAAAAGTAACTTAATCTAACTTATAGTTAATACTAACAACATTAACTAAATTTATTACTTAAAAAACTAGAAACCTAAATATGCAATAATCTAAATATCTCCCTGATTAGGATATCAGCTGCCTGATGTATTGCATCTTCCCTAGATATATCCCCTAAGTTTACAAACATAGAATAAAGATCAGTTATACCCTCAACTCTATGACCATTATAATCAATCAGGGGGTCAGCACAACTCCTCCGATCATTAGTTGTATATTGTATGCCAAATCCATCAGGAAGAGGTCTAAGTTCTGTACTAGCCCACATACCCCCACCATAACTACAATTACAGCTTCCAGATTCTACAATTATTCGCAGAGCTGTCATCTACACAAAGAGAATGGATTGATACTTTTAAAGATTTCCACTACCCCAAATTAAACTAAAAGATCCTCAAGACCAACAATAATATAATGCATTTTACCATAAGAGAGTATCACTGATAAAACCATTCACCGCCACTAAGTTCTAAAGACTAATAAAGCATAAGCCATTACCTATATTAAAGTAAGGGGGTGCAAGATGAGATTATATACAACAGAAGAACTAGAGTCTATGGATATTGAAAAAGCAGAGCAATATTACAAAAGATTACACGCAGAAAGCCGTAAGATTCTATAAACAAATCCAAAATCTTATTAATGTTTTAAGGGAAGAAAATGGTTTAGATAAAATTAAAGATTTACCCAAGAAAGAATTAGATGAATTGTTTCTGATTTTCTCAAAATACCCCCTTAAGGAGATTGAAAAGTTAAATGAAACGGAATTATTACCTAGAAATTTTGAGTCTCACATTAAATTTCAGGATTTTAAAGGTTTTGATGGAAAAGGAAATCAAATTGATGGAACTGGTTGTGTATTTTATACATATTACAAAGAAAAAATTTATTCTCCTGAATCTAAAAAATTTGAACATTACTACATAATTCCTGGAATGCATTTAAGTGTTTCTTCTGACAAAAACGCCCTATATATTCGTCTATTAAAAGAGAATAGAGAAATATTCAAGAAAAAGGTTTTGAAGATTTTAAAAGAAAAAGAAATGAAACTAAAATCAACCGAAGAAGGTCTTATTTTAGAAAAAATTTAAAGTACCCCTTATTTATAATTAATCACTATAAAGACATTGGAAGACAAATTGACCATTTGATAGAAACATTATAAAACATTCCTACCCAAAATGAACATATCCTACCATCTTAAATCAATATACATAACTCTTCTTTATCCTTTGGAGCTAAGGTAACATCTTCGCCTTTCTTTAATCCATAGAATTTTGCTAACCTTTTGTTTATCCTAATAATTAAAGAATCTCCTGCTTGCGCTACTTTAGTCTGAGCCTCTAAACCCCATAACCCTTTAGCTTTTGTTGTATCACTTATTTGTTTACTTATTTCTTCACTAAATAATGTTTCCCTGCATTTATTACATACTTCTGCTTCAAATTTCCCTAGACTAACCCCATATAAAGAATAGTCTACTTTCTTCTTCAACACCAAACCCCCGCATCCACATTTAGGAGATTCCCCCATCCTTTTTGCCATATTAATCACCCTCTTTTCTTATCCGTCTTATCAATCTATTTCGTTTATAATTATTTCTTTATCTTAATTGTTTTTACTAAAATAAATTCTAGCCTTATTTTTTTCCAACATACTGAATAATATGTATAATGGCTTTCGTATCCGTCTGTTTGTTTTGTTCTTGCTCCAAATTTAATGGCTTTTTTTACTTGCTCTAAACTAATACCCTTACAATCCATACGCATTTGTGCGTGTAAACTAATTTTCACTTTCATCCTATTACCTCAATTTCCCTAACAGAGATTACGCATAAAATGAAAAAAAGCATAATCACATACATAATATAGAATTGTGTATGATTATATATAATTATCACTACTTATATATAAACCTTTTGCTTAATCAACCAAAATGCAAATACTCACCATAAGTAAAAAAACCAACCAACTCCTTAATCTTAGCAATCTTAGAAAACAACCCCTTCTCCAAAGAATCACCACTAATCAACTCAAACACCTCAGGTTTAAAGATATAGATCCCAGCATTTACAATATGAGAACTCAATTCCTTAGTCTTCTCCTGGAAATCAATAACTAGATCACCATCCAATATAGCAGTCCCATAATCAGAAGACTTATCTCGAGTCATAAGCCCCATCGTAGCAATCTTATTCAACTGCTGATGTTTATTTGACATCTTAATCAAATCAAAATTATTATACGTATCTCCACTCATAACAATAAAGTTTGATTTAATCTTATCTTTTAAAGAAAGCAAAGCAAAAGCATTACCTTTAGCATCTTTCTCAATAATCTCAACACCAGTATCAATTAACTCTTCCCTTAACTCTTTTTTAGCACCCTGAGTCACCAGATATATCTTCTTCACCCCATTATTAGAAAAAAACTCAATCTGATTCTTAATTAAAGACTTTCCCTTAAAAGGTTTCAAAGCAACTTCTTGTTGAGTACCTTTCAAAAGAATAACCGCTATCGAAATAGAATCCTCACTTAACCCTTTCCTAAGAAAATACTCAATTGCTTGACTTCTAGAACGAATAACAGAACCATCAACCTTACTATCTACCAAATTAAGTAAAGAATTATCCACACTTATAGCAATCTTACTTTTATTCATATACAAAGTATGAACAGGTACTACTATTTAAATATTTGTATTCCCTATAAAATAAAGAAGAAAAACCACTAATATGGATGAACACTGCCTGAAGAGGGAAAAACCATACAAAGTATGGTTTTTACCTTTTGGCATAGGGCTTTTGCAAAGCAAAAGACCGTGTGTGAATCCTATGTTGTTGGTGGTTTTTCTATTAAATAATTAATGTAAGAAATGTTAAATAATCCAACAAAAAACCAAAACATTTATATATACCAACAAATAACTAAGGTATGAAGAGTTCATACTAAGAGGTAAAAAATGGAACATACACACGTAAAAAAGAACTGGGGTTCAGAAGAATGGATCGTAAATAGAGATTACTGCGGTAAAAAGTTAACCCTGAACAAAGGCTTCAGATGTTCAATGCACTACCACAAAAACAAAGACGAAACTTTCTACATCCTAAAAGGAAAAGTACTATTAGAATTAGAAAACAAAAAATATATTCTAAAACCAGGAGACTCAATGCTGGTACAACCTAATCAAAAACACCGTTTCACAGGCTTAGAAGACAGTGAAATAATGGAATTCTCAACACATCATGAAGATGAAGACTCTTACAGAGAAGAAGGAATGTTATCAGGACCAGTTAACCTAGAAACATTAGAACTACCAAAAGAACCAGAGGTTAAAGAATGAAGTGCCTTGTTACAGGTGGTGCAGGTTTCATCGGTTCTAACCTAGCTTTAGAACTAGAAAAACAAGGTCACAAAGTTACCATAATAGATAATCTATTAACAGGAACAAAAGACAACCTAAAAACATTCAAAGGAAAATTCATTGAAGCAGACATTTCCAAAGATTTCAAAATAGAAGAATTCATAGATCCAGAAACAGATAAACAGTTTGACATAATCTTCCACCTAGCAGCAATCACAGACCCAAGATTCAAAGACGACAGAGAAACACTAAGAGCAAACTTAACAGGTTTCAGAAACATGATTGAATTAGCACAAAAAAACAACTCAAAATTAGTTTATGCCTCAACAGCAAACCTATATGGAAACACAAAAACACCTATGAAAGAAGATCAAAACAAAGAAATTATTACTGCTTATGGCAAATCAAAGCTAGACATGGATATCGCAGCAAACAAACTAAAACATGATATGCATATTGTTGGTTTAAGATATTTCAATGTATTCGGACCAAGAGAAACACATAAAGGAAGACCAGCGAGTATGATTCTTCACTTATCAAAACAGATGAAAGAAAACAAGAACCCAAGAATATTCAAAAACGGAGAACAAATAAGAGATCATATTTACGTTAAAGACGTTGTAAAAGCAACAATCCTGGCAGCAGAAGCAGAATCAGGAATTTATAATGTAGGGACGGGCATAGGAACAGACTTCAACGAATTGATAAACATCCTAAACCAAGTATTAAACACAAACCTAAAACCAGAATACTTCGAAAGCCCATACAACATGAAAACCTACCAAAGCAACACCCAAGCAGACACAACATTAGCAGAAAGTAAACTTAAATTCAAACCAGACTTCACATTAAAACAAGGAATAGAAGACTATATGGTGTGGTTAGAGGCCAATGAGTAAAAACGACGTGGGTGAAAACTGTCTGAAGAGGGAAAATGCGTTACGAAGTTCGCATTTTACCTTTTGACATAGGATTTTATGAAATAAAATCCGTGTTTGAACCCAATACCATTAAAATCTAAAAAACATAATCAGAGGAAATACAAAATGAACAATGAACTAATAAAAACCTTAGAAAACTTCAAAGGAAAAAACATTTTAGTAGTTGGAGACATAATGCTTGACAAATACATCTTCGGAAAAGTTGATAGAATCAGCCCAGAAGCTCCAGTCCAAGTTCTAGAAGTAGAAAAAGAAGAATACACACCAGGTGGAGCAGCTAATGTAGCTAATAACATAGCTTCATTACAAGCAAATGCATCCATAGTAGGTACAGTAGGAAACGACAACGAAGCAAATATCTTATTAAATGAACTTAAAAAAAGAAACATAAACACAGAAGGAATATTCACAGATAAAAACAAACCAACTACAAGAAAAGTAAGAATCCTAGGTCATAAACAACAATTATTAAGAATAGATTATGAAAAAAAAGAATACATAAACAAAGAGATAGAAAATAACATCTTAAACTTCATAAAAAATACTACAAACATAGACGCTATCATAATTTCAGATTATGCAAAGGGAGTTATAACAAAAAACCTAATAGAAAACATAAAAACAATAGCACAAAACAAAATAATAATAGTTGATCCAAAACCAAAACATAAAGACCTATACAAAAACGTAACATTGATCACACCAAACTTAAAAGAAGCAAAAGAGATGACAGACAAAGAAGAAAACCTGATAAATGAACTAAACAGCCCAATTTTAGTAACAAAAGGAGAAAATGGTATGTCTTTATTAGAAAAAGACGGAAACATAACAAACATCCCGACAAAAGCAAAAGAAGTATACGATGTTTCAGGAGCAGGCGACACTGTAGTTGCAACATTAGCTTTAGCATTATCCTCAAACGCAACCTTAAAACAAGCAGCAACCCTAGCAAATCATGCAGCAGGCATAACAGTAGGTAAAATAGGAACATCAACAGTAACAATAGAAGAAATAAGAAATAGCATAGAAAATGAGTAATAAAGCAGTTTTCCTAGACAGAGACGGTGTAATAAATAAAGATCCAGGCTATGTCCATAAAATAGAAGATTTCGAGCTATACTCAGACGCAATCAAAGCATTAAAACTCTTAAAAGATTTCAAACTAATAATAGTAAGCAACCAATCAGGAATTGGAAGAGGCTACTATAAAGAAGAAGACTTTCACAAATTCAACACACATTTAACAGAAGAACTAAAAAAACAAGGAATAAAAATAGAAAAAACATATTTTTGCCCGCACCACCCTGATATAAAGTGTGATTGTAGAAAACCAAATATTAAATTTATAAAACAAGCAGAAAAAGAATTCAACTTAGACCTAAAAAACTCGTTCATGATAGGCGACCACCCACATGATATAGAATTCGGGCAAAAAGCAGGATTACGATCAATATATTTAACTACAGGACATGGTATAAAACATAAAGAAGACCTAAAAAAAAGAAACGTAACACCTGATTTAACAACAGATACATTATTGGAAGCTGCAAGATGGATACTAGCTCAAAAATAAAAACAAGATTTGAGATGGACAACATAGTTCAATCTTTAAAACAACAAGGAAAGACTATTGTAACTTGTAATGGCTGTTTTGACATCCTGCATATAGGACATATAGAATTCCTAAAAGAAGCAAAAGCACAAGGAGACATCTTAATAGTTGCAATAAACTCAGATTCAAGTATAAAAGCAAACAAAGGCCCAAGTAGACCAATAAATAATGAAAACAACAGAGCAAATATTCTAGCAGCATTAAGAATGATAGATTATGTAACAATATTCAATGAAAAAACACCAATTAGACTACTAGAACAAATAAGACCAAATGTCCATTGCAATGGTGAAGAATATGGAGAAAACTGCATAGAAGCTGAAACTATAAGGAAAAACAACGGAAAAATACACTTAATTAAACTTAAACAAGGCTTTTCTACTACAAATATTATAAATAAGATTCGAGAATCATAATATTTTTAAACTAAAAAGGCTTCTTAAAGAATAAATGAAAAAGACCAGTTTAATCAAAGCAACAAAAATAATGATAGTTAGTTTAATTCTATTTTTCTTAATCAAAACATTGATTAACAGTTGGGATCAAGTTTCAATGTATTCGTTTAAAATAAATTACACATTATTAATCCTGGCAATAATAACAATATGCATATCCTACATTTCAGCAGCAATAGGTTGGATTTACACTATAAAAAAATTAAAACAAGATCTAAGCATTAAAAAAGGATTATCAATATTTTTCAAGGCACAGATTTCAAGATATATCCCTGGAACAATCTGGTCTTATATTGGTAGGGTATACCTATCAAAAAAGGAGAATATTCCAAAAACAATAACCTCCATAAGTCTTGTATTAGAAGCAATTTTCCTCCTAAGCACCTCAGCAATAATATCATTCCTAGCATTATTCTCTTACCTAAAATCAAATGAAATATCCAATTATCCATTATATTTTATCATTGCAGCAATACCATTAATATTACTCCACCCAACAATATTAAACTTTTTAATAAATAAACTCCTAAAATTATTAAAAAAACAAGAAACAAACATAAAGATAAGATACCTAGACCTATTAAAAATATTCTCAATATATATTTTAAGGGGGATATTATTAGGCATGGGTTTTGTAATATTCACAAACTCAATCTACCCCATAAACATAGCCAATTGGCCACTGCTATTTGGGGCTTCATTATTATCTTGGGTAATAGGTTACCTTTTCGTTATTGCCCCTGGTGGAATGGGTGTAAAAGAAGCAGTTATTGCTTTTTTACTAAAACCTATAATGCCAATAGGAATTTCAATAATTATTGCACTAGGATCAAGAATATTGCTCATCCTGGGTGAAATAACTGCTTTTGGATTAATAAAAGTATACAATACGTACTCAGAAAAAAAAACATTATGAAAATAATTCACAAATAAACACTTTTCTTTTTTCTAAAAAATTTTATTCGAGTAAATAGTTTATTTATTTCATAAAACCATAACATTTAAATACTTACTAGTAACACTAGTAGACTAATGAAAAAGATTGTATGGGCAAATAAGTCAAATGGTCAGCTTTGTGTAACTATACCTAAAAATTCAGGAATAAAAGAGGGGGATATTGTAAGTATTGAAAAAGACAAGGTAAAAACCATAGTCTATACATATGTTACAGGAGATCTGTTCCATTATGGTCACCTTAGATTATTGCAAAGTGCGAATAGCCTAGGGGATTTTCATATTTGTGGAGTTCTAACTAACGAAGCTATTCAATCCTATAAAGATAAACCAATAGCAGACTTTAAAGAGAGGCAAGCAATAATATCATCACTTCAATGTGTAGACATGGTCGTAAAACAAGAAAATAAAAATCCAACTAAAAACTTAAAAAACATACACAATCAATTCAAAAATGCAAAAATAATCCTTGTACATGGTTCTAATTGGAAAAAAGTGCCTGGCAGTGATTATATTAAGAAGATTGGTGGCAAAATCATTAAACCCCCTTTTTATGATAAATTATCAACAGAAAACGTAATTAAAAAAATCTTGAAAGCTCATAAAATTAGGAGGCAATAAAATGTTCACTAAAAAGAAAAGGAACAAACAACAAATAATAGTATATGCTTATGTTTGCGGAGACATTATCCACGAAGGACATTTATTACAATTAGAGAATGGAAAAGCACTTGGAGATAAGCTCATAGTAGGCGTATTAACAGACAAAGCAGTGATGGAAAAAAAACCCCGACCAATATTATGCTTTAGAGAAAGACTAAGATTGATTCAGTCCCTCAAATGCGTTGATTGCGCAATGCCTCAGGATGATTATTCTCCATTAAACAATCTAATAGCAATTCAACCAGATATACATATGGAAAGTGCCAGTCATATAGGGCACAAATACCTTGAAGATCTGAAGAAAGTGTTCAAAGGCAGGATTATAATGACTCCTTATTACCCAGAACAATCAAGTACTGAGATAAAAAACAAGATAAAACAACACCATAAAGTAAAAAAAGCATGTGAATGTGAATAAAGAGGGCATAAAAAATGAAACTTTTAAAGAATGAAAAAGATTTAGAAAAAACCGGGTTTTTTCAAAAAAAAACAATGATATTAACTTTAATCTTAATAATAGTTCTAGTAGGTTGTCAAACAGCAGTTACTGAACCAAAAATAAATACTGATAATAAAATAGAAGGTATGGAAATATTGAAAATGGGGCTTATTCCCGCAGATGATGCAGATGAGATGCTCAGAAATTATGAGCCCATTAAAAAATATTTATCAGCAGAATTAGGAATCCCTGTTGAGATACAAGTAACATCAGATTATACAGCAGCCATTGAAGCTATGAGGGCAAAACATATTGATATGGCTTGGTTTGGTCCTTTCTCATATGTAATAGCAGCAAATGTTGCAGGAGCAGAAGCAATTGTTAATGGTGTAAAAGAAAGCACAGGTAGTGCAACATATAAATCCCTAATAATTGTAAATAAAGATAGTGGCATAGAGAAATTAGAAGATTTAAAAGGAAAAACATTTGCATTTGTAGATCCTGCTTCAACTTCAGGCAACTTAATACCTAGAAAAATGTTAATAGAGAATGGAATAAACCCTGACGTAGATTTTAGCACAACATTTTATGCAGGAACACATAACGCAGTTCAATACGCAATAGCAAATGGCAAAGTAGATGCTGGTGCAAGTGGCGATAATGTTTATCAAAGAATGGTTGAATCAGGAGAGATTAATTCTGAAGTAAACATCATAATCCATGAATCAGAACCAATCCCTGGATCACCAATAGTAGTTAGAGGGAATTTACCAACAGAGATCAAACAAAAAATACAGAATGTACTTATAAACATGGACCAGCAAACAATACATAAAGTAGATGGCTGGGGTGGAATATCAAGTTACCAAAAAGTAAGTGATAGTGATTACAATGTAATTAGAGAAACCGCAAAACTTTTAGGGATGGACGTTTCAAATGCAGAAGCTGCAAATAAATAGTTTTTTTATTTTTGATTGTCTAATTGATATTAAAAATATTATCTTAGTTGGAGAAAAATGATAAAAATAGAAAACTTAAATCACAAATACAAAAACAGGAATGAAGAGGCTGTAAAAAACATAGACCTACATATCAAAAAAGGAGAAAGTGTAGTTATAATTGGTTCAAGTGGTTCTGGAAAATCAACATTACTTAAATGTATCAATAGATTACTAGAACCTAATTCTGGAAAAATCCATATAGATGGAAATGATATCCTAAACTGTAAAATAAAAAAAGCAGAAAAAATAAGGGGTAATATTGGAATGATTTTCCAGAACTTTAACCTTACTGAAAGAGAAACAGTCCTAAAAAACACATTAAATGGACGATTAAGTCACATCAGCACATTTAATACTATATTAGGAAGATTTTCTAAAGAAGATTATGAATTAGCAAGAAATAACCTTAAGAGGGTAGGATTAGGGGAATATGAAAAGGAAAGAATAAATAATCTAAGTGGGGGTCAAAAACAACGTGTAGCAATAGCAAGAACATTATCACAAAAGCCAGAGATTATCTTAGCAGACGAACCAGTATCTAACCTAGATCCTAAACTGATGAAAGAAATCATGGATTTGTTAAAAGATATATGCGTTGAAAAAGGTATAACATTAGTTACTAGTCTGCATTTCTTAGAGTTTGCCAAAAGATACGGCTCTAGGATTATCGGGATGAAACAAGGTCAAATAGTTTTTGACGGTAAACCAGAAGACCTTACAGAAAAAGACATTGTAGATATATATGGTAAAACAAAAGATTGGTATCTATATGGCAAAACAGGATTTTAAAAATGGAATTAAAAATATTAAAAAAACACCGTAAAAGCAAATACAAAGTATTCCTAATAAGCATATTTTTAATCATAATTTATTATTGGGCTATCAAAGGCACCAATACAAGCCTAACTAATCTTGTAAAAGGCACCCCCCATATGGTTGACTTCATCAGAAGAATGTTTCCCCCAGACATCAGCAACTTAGGGAGATTTCTCTTAAAAGCTATTGAAACATTACAGATGGCAATCATTGGTTCAACATTAGGAGCATTAATAGCATTACCACTATCTTTCTTAGCTGCCAGAAATATAATGTCTAATAAGATAATATACCACAGTATTAGGACAATATTTGATGCATTAAGGGGCATAAATGAAATTATATGGGGGCTCATCTTTGTCTCAATGGTGGGATTGGGTCCATTTCCAGGTGTTTTAGCACTAACTGCCCATGTAACTGGAGCTTTAGGGAGATATTTCTCAGAATCAATAGAAACAGTAGACCCTGAAGTAATAAAAGCAATAATCTCAACAGGAGCAAACAAGATTCAGGTTATTGCAAGAGGGATTTTCCCTCAAGTAAAACCCCTATTCATAAATTATAGCTTGTATTACTTAGAAAACAATTTTAGAGCAGCAACTGTTCTAGGCTTAGTAGGGGCAGGAGGAATTGGCATGGAACTGATAACAAGCATGCGACTTTTCAAAAATCAAGAAGTATTAACTATTTTAATTATAATGGTGGTTATGGTAACAGTAATAGACCGTTTCAGTGCATATATAAGAAAAAAAGTAGTTGGAGTTGAATCAATAGAATAAAGGGAGATTTAATAAATAATAAAGCAACAATAACACAAAATGAAAGCAATTATCTTAGCAGCAGGAAAAGCAACAAGATTGCTCCCTTTAACTAAAGATACCCCTCAATGTCTACTAAAGATAAACAACAAAACAATTCTAGAAAAACAAATTGAATACCTAAACCACGCAGGAATCAACGATATAACAATAATAACAGGTTATCTATCAGAACAAGTAGAGGCATTCTGTAAAAAACTGGGCATAAATACATTTTTTAACCCATTTTATGATGTTTCCGGTATGGCCCTCACACTATGGGTTGCTAAAAAAGAATTGACAGATGACTTCATACTAACTTATTCAGATGTTTTGTTTGATCCTATATTAATAAAAGACCTATCAAAAAATGATGGAGAAATCTGCTTAGCCATAAAAAAAGACAACCTAAGAGAAGAAGCAGAAAAAGTTATAGAAGAATCAAACATAATAAAAAATGTAAGTAAAGTTAAAATCCCTGGAGAAAATGGTGAATTTATAGGCATATCAAAATTCTCAAAACAAGGTTCTAATAAATTGATTAAAGAGTTAAACAAAGTATCAAAAAACAACATAAATTCTTCATTCATAGATGTTATTGACAATATTATAAAAGAAGGGGGTATAATTAAAGCTCATGATATAGGTAATTCTTCATTTCTAGATATTGATTTCCCAGAAGATCTAGAAAAAGCAAAAAAAATATTCTAATTAATTCACACTTCAATATCTCTATCCTTCAAATAATCTCCAAATTCTTTATAATAATAAGCAAACCAACTAGCTTGTTTAACCAAAAACAAAAGAATTGTCAATATCAAAACAGGCAATAATGTAATCTCCTTTACCTGGATAAAATAAGGCAATAATGGAACTAAAACAAAAGATATAGTTCTGCTATCCTCAAAATTCAAAAATTGCTGATATTTTCTTGCTCTTTCTTTCCTTAAAAAAAGCATTACTACACTAGTCTGTAAGGGATGAATAATAGACATAATAATCAACAAAGGTATCAAAAAAAGAATTATAGTCTTATCCATAGGATAAATCAAAGCAATCGGTATAATTGCCGTACCGATGTAACCAGTAACATTATCTAAATACATACCCAATTTTGAAGATTTATTCTTCAATCTAGCCACTTTACCATCAATATAATCCAAAATATACCTCATAAGGTAACATAAACTACCAAATAAGAATAATCCCTTAAAGAAAAAAACAGCACTACCAATTAAAAATACAAAAGACAAGATAGTCACAAAATTAGGACTAAAATTAGTAAAATTAATAATCAACCAAGCGAGTCTGTTTATTAAAGGATTTAAAATAATATTAAAATAGGGGGGAGATTTGTGTCCAGCCTTATCAATATCATCTAAAGTAAACATTATTTCACCTCCTTAATCAACTTAAAGAGCTTAAGAAATAAAAAAAAGGAAATAACAAAAAGCCATAAACATACAAAAGAGCCTACCATAAATATATTAACAATGTTCATCAAATCAATCATTCTAAATTTTAAGTTAAATAACTAATATATAAACATAATGTTTTTAAACATGGCTAGATTCTATAAGAAAGTGGTTTCAATGAACATTAGTATATTTGGTATGGGTTATGTAGGATGTATATTAGCAGCAGGCCATTCTTCTCAAGGTCATAAAATAATGGGCGTAGATATTGACCAAAAAAAATTAGACATACTTAACCAAGGAAAAAGCCCAGTAATAGAAAAAGATATTGAAAATTACATAAAAGACTCTGTTCTAAAAGAATTACTAAAGACAACAACAAACGTAAAAGAAGCAATAAACAATACAGAAATATCCTTAATCAGTGTAGGAACCCCCTGTAGAGAAAATGGAGAAATCAACCTCAACTTCACAATCAAAGTCTGTGAAGAAATAGCAAAATCACTAAAAGATAAGAATACATACCATTTAATCGTATTCAAAAGTACATTATTCCCAGGAACAGTTGAAAGCAAGCTAATTCCAATAATAGAAGAAATATCAAAAAAGAAAGCAGGGATTGATTTTGGAGTATGTCACAACCCAGAATTCTTAAGGGAGGGCTCAGGTATGGAAGACTTCTTCAATCCACCTATAACAGTTATAGGTCAGTTAGACAAAAAATCAGGAGATGCATTAGAACAGATTTATCAAGATATAAATGGAGAAATAATAAAAACAACAATAAAAATAGGTGAAATGATAAAATATGTTAACAATACATTCCATGGCTTAAAAGTAACATTCGCAAATGAAATAGGAAAAATAGCAAAACAACTAAACATAGACAGTCACGAATTGATGAAGATATTCTGTATGGATAAACAATTAAACTTATCCCCTTACTATCTAAGACCTGGTGTTCCTTACGGGGGCTCCTGCCTTACCAAAGACCTTGAAGCTCTAAAATTTGAAGCTAAAAAAAGAAACCTAACTACACCTATTCTAGATTCAATCAAAAAAAGCAACGACTCACATATAGACTATTGCATAAACCTAATAGAAAAGACAGATAAGAAAAACATTGGAATATTAGGACTAAGTTTCAAAGAAAACACAGACGATTTAAGGTCAAGCGCCATAATACTAATAATCAACAAACTAATAAAAAAAGGATTTAACATAAAAGTATATGACAAAGCTGTAAAAAATGCAGAGAAATTCGGGATAAACAAAGAAATATTTGAAACACAATTCCCGTTCCTAAAAGACATATTAGTAAATACAATAGAAGAAGCAATTGGTCAGGAAGTAATTATAGTAAAAAACAAAAATGAAGAATATAAAAAAATAGCTAATATTTTAAAAGAAGAACAGATTCTGATAGATATGGTAAGATTATTCGAAGAAAAAGATGTAAAATCAAAATATGTGGGGTTGTGCTGGTAAAATGAATGAAATATCAATTATAATACCTACATATAATGAAAAGAAAAATCTTAGTAATCTTATCCCACACATAGAAGAAATCATTAAAAAGAACAATATCATTGCGGAAATAATAATAATTGATGACAACAGTCCAGACGGAACAGGACAATTAGCAGAAGAATTAAATAAAAAATACCAAAATATAAAAATAATCCATAGAAAAAAGAAAGAAGGTGTTGGTTCTGCAAGAAGATTAGGCTTTTCAAAAGCATCTAAAGATATAATATTAAGTATGGAAGGTGACAACACCCATAATCCTGATTATATACCCCAATTTATAGAAGAAATAGAAAATGGTGCCGACTTAGTTATTGGAAGCAGGTATCTAAAAGAATCAAAAATAATAAATTGGCCATTAAAAAGAAAAATTGTAAGTAAAACAGCCAACCTCATAGCACGATTCTTTGCAGGAGTAAACCTTACCGATGTAACTAATGGTTATAGAGCATTTACAAAGAATCTTTTCAACAAACTAACAATAGAATCTTCTGGATTTCCATTTAATATGGAATTTGCATGTGAAACTGTATCAAGAAGATTCAAAGTTAAAGAAATACCAATAATATTCACTGATAGGAAAGAAGGTTCTTCAAAGATGAATGTTGGAAAAGAATTTATTGCATTTACTAGTACTGCATTTAGATTTGCATATACTTATAGGCCTGTTAGAGTATTTGGTGGTATTGGCTTGACTATGTTCACAATAGGCCTAATTCTAGGTATCCAGGTAGTCTACCTTAAACTAACTGGAAACATTACAAATAGAATCACATTAATATTTCTATCAGTTCTTCTTATATTATCTGGATTTCAGATGATGTCTCTTGGTTTAATTGCAGGAATTTTAACCAAATTAAGAAAGGAAGTTTTATAAGTATAAATTAAATCCATATCCTTAAAATGAAAGTCTTATTTGTAATGCGAGATATCAAGATGTGCGAGCATTTAGGTATTATGTATATTTCTAGTATATTAAAGAAAAACGGTCACGAAACAGACCTTGTACAAACAGACCTAGAAGATTATGAAAAGAAAATAAAAGATTTTTCTCCAGATATTTTGGCATATACTACAACAACTGGTGAACATAAGCCCCTTATTGATATAAACAAGAAAATCAAAAAAACATTCCCCCACTTGATTTCATTATTTGGAGGACCCCACCCAACATTCTTCCCTGAGATGATAGAAAGTGAAGGCGTCGATATAATCTGCCGAGGTGAAGGCGAATTTATAATTCTTGATCTTGTAAATGCACTAAAAGAAAAAAAATCTATAGATAACATCCAAGGTATATGGGTAAAAAAAGATAATAAAATATTCAAAAACCCTATGCAACCTTTAACAAAAGACCTCGACCTAATCCCATTTCCTGATCGTGAAATAATCTACAACCATGATAAAAATCTAAAAGAATTCGGAGAAAAAAGAATTCTAATTGGAAGGGGGTGTCCATTTAGATGTACTTATTGTTTCAACAACCGCCTCTCTAATCTATATGGGGCAGAATGGGATAGAGTAAGAAAAAGGAGTGTATCTAATGTAATAAAAGAAGTAAAAGAGATAATAGAAAAATACCCTGTTGAATTTATAAGAATAGTAGACGACACATTTATAATGTGTGATAAGAAATGGCTTGAAGAATTTGCAGAAATGTTCAAAAAAGAGATAAACATCCCTTTTTTCTGTAATGTAAGGGCAAACCTAGTAACAGAAGATGTAGTTAGATTATTAAAAAAAGCAGGCTGTTTCTCAATCTTCATGGCTATAGAAACAGGAGATGAAAAAGTAAGGAACACCCTCCTTAAAAGAAACATGAGTGACGAAGATCTATTCAAAGCATGTAAACTATTAAGAAATGCAGACATAAAATACGGCTTCTATAACATGTTTGGGCTGCCCGTGGAAAACGCATTAGAAGTTGATTTTAAGACATTAGACCTTAACATAAAACTAAAACCAACTATGGCGTGGTCATCAATATTCACCCCATTTCCAAAAACAGAACTAGGGGAATATTGTATAAAACATGGCTATTTCGACGGAGATTTTGATAAAATCGAAGCAAACCCAAAAATTGGTTCTGTACTAAAATTCAAGAACAAAAAAGAAAAAAGACAGATAGAAAATCTCCATAAACTATTTGGAATTACAGTAGAATTCCCATTTCTACGCCCACTCACAAAACAACTTATCAAACTACCCCCTAATAAATTATTCAACATAATCAATATGGGATGGTATGGCTGGGTGCTTAAAGTCAGGATGAGCACAATCAAAATAACTATTCCAAAACTTTTTAAATGGGCTAAAGTTGTAATGAAACATACAAAAAGTGAATAATATGAAATCATTCCTAAAAAAAAACAAATATCATATAATATACATATCCTTGATGATAGTTATTACTCTTGTCTTTCTCAGCAAATATATTAATCCAAATACAATTTATGCTTGTGATTTAAATGCAAGAGCAGCAAGAGGCAGTGTTCTTAAAGAATCCGTATTAAAATACCATGATTTTTATCCATTATACAATCCTTATTGGATGGCTGGGGATGCATTCTGGAACAGACCAAATTCAGCTGATTTCAACAATCCAATGTGGTTCCTGATGTTTATCATCCCAACGATAGGTGCATTGAAATATATACTAATCCTGGGTATTATCGGAGCAGGAATCTCCATGTATGCACTCATGGTATACTTAATCAAAAAACCACAATTTGCATTTGTTTCTGGATTAGCGTTTATGTTTAACGGATGGATAATAGAACATGTAAGGGACTGCCATATATCTAGTGTCAATGCTCCAATGTTTATACCACTCATCATATTATTCACAGTAAAAGCAATAAGAAAGAAAAAATGGATAAATAATGCGATTATTGCTGGAATATTGTTCTCTTTGCAAATATTCTTTGCACCTGATTTCAAGGTTGCAATGTTTACTGCACTAGTATTTGGATTGCTACTCTTAATATTTATCCCTGGGAAACATATCCAGAAAAGAATAACAAAAATAATCCTAATTGGTGCAATAATATCTTTAGTTGTCTTTGGTTTAACTGCTCAAAAAGTATTACCGACAAAAGAGCTCATCAGCCAAACAAGTAGAGGCCAAACAACATGGGAAATGGCATCTGGTAGACAAATACAATTAAGAAATATGTTCACAAAAATGATAGAACCAATATATGAAGGCATGCCTAAGGTGCAAAGATTCGGAAAAACACAAAACATAGGCATAATTGCTTTTCTTCTTGCCATATTCGCAATATACAAAAAGCCAAAAAACAGAATCGTTCTCTTTGCATCAGCAGTCATTATATTATCTATATCAATAGTCACCGCCTCACCAGTATTCTATTTCCTATGGAAATACATACCCCCATTTAACAGCTTTAGGTACCTTACAAGGTCTGTAGTAATATTTGTATTTGCATCATCAGTTCTTGCAGGATATGGATCTTTTGCATTAATAGATTCAATTAAGAAAAAAGGGATAAAAGAAAAAGGAACAAAATCAGCATACATCATAATTGTCCTATTGCTCATACTAAACTTAAATGTTTTTGGATATTCCCCTTATAGAGACTATTATGAAAATCCATTTATAGACCTAAATGAAGCAATTGAAAACAATCATATAATGCAGGCCATAAGTAAAGAACCAGGAATATTCAGAACTCATGTTTATGAAACCAAGGGTATTGACTGGCCAGTTGAGTATTATACTGCGCCTATTGGTGTAGAACTTATCTATGGCCACGAATCTGCATGGGATGTAAGATACCTAAATGAATATTTGAGTATAGCAAACAACCAACCTGCAAAATTATGGGGAATACTCAATACAAAATACATAACATCAAAAACTGAACTAAATATCTCAGGATTTAAATTCATAAAAAAATATGAAAACTGCACAAAATGTTTCCAAATAGAACAAACAAAAAAAGCATATGGCCCTTACCTATATAAGAACGAACTGTTCCTTCCTAGAGCATACATAGTAAACAATAGCATATTGATTGTAGGAGAAAACGACCCAGTCACACAAACATTATATGGATTGATGCTAAATCAAAATTTTAAGCCACAAAATACAGTAATAATAAAAGGCAAAAAAAGCATCAATGATTACCCTCAAGAAGACCTAAAAAAATACTCTGCAATATTTCTTACCTCTGGCTCAATAGACCAAAACTCAATTCTAACATTACAAAACTATGTAAACTCGGGAGGCATATTATTGCCAGACATAACAAAAAACAAAAACTTAATTAGTGAAGATGAAATCAATACAATGCTAAATTCATTTAAAGGAAATCTAAACATAATAGACGAAAAAAACATAATAACACATAATTTTGACAAGAGGGAAATAATAACAAACAAACAAAGCGGATTCTTGGTCTTAAGTGAACGCTTCTCAATGTTCCCAGGATGGACTGCAGAATCAAAACAAGGAAAAACTACTGAAATACTGATGGCTGATGGAGTAATAACAAGCACATATCTAGATAGTGAAGAGAGTATAGTTTTTGAATACAAACCAAAACCATTTATTATAGGTACATGGATTACAATAACAACATTGATTATTCTCCTAAGTTATCTTATCATTAATTTGAAAAATAAAAGACTTAATAGAAAAAATGAGAAACTGGATAAAAAAGAAGAGTAAAAATATTTTAAAATTATTAATAGGATTATTCCTCATAGTTTTTTTTATGAAATGGATTAATCTGGCAGATGCATTCGATTTGATGAAAGATATAAGATTAAGTATATTCTTCTTCACAATTTTCTTGTTATTCCTGGTTCATTTAACAAAGGCCTTGAGAACTTACTTATTTATGAAGTCATTAAATTTCAAACTTAACTTTCATAAAAACTTCATAGTACATATGATTGTACCGATAATAGGCAGATTTACACCTGGACAGATAGGAGAAGGTGCTAAGATATTCTTCCTTGGAAAAAATAAAGAGATCACATTTACATTCATACTTGAAAAAGTGATAGATATAATAATCTTGATGGTAATTTCATTATTTGCCATTATAAATTTCAAATTTTTTGTGAAATCCTACTTAATATTTATTTTATTAGCGATAATTGGGGTAATAGCCCTGCTAAATATTGAAAAGATACTAAACCTTATATTAAGAAGAAAAGTATTTGAGAAAAAATGGTTTAAGATATATCTTAGAAAATCATCACCTAAAAACTTAGCATTATTTTTATTCTTTTCATTGATAGTAAGACTGCTGCTGTTGATATTCCCCTATTTTATTGCCCTATCTATGAATATAAAGATTAGTTTGTTAATGATAATCCAGGCGTATTCACTCGCAATGCTTGTAGGTATAGTCTCAGGATTACCAGGGGGCCTTGGCTCAAAAGAATTCACATTGACCTTTTTACTTATTAACTTTGCATACTTAAACAAAGATATAGCAGGTATATACACATTATTCATAACATTTAGTTTGATATTGGGAGAATCTTTATTCGCATCGATTTCGTATCTAATCTACAAATTAAATCTTTTCACAGATAAAGATTCTCCTCAAACCGATTAGCTGCATTAGATTATTTTTAAATAATTTTTCTAGGAATTCTCCAATTTTTGTAATGAATCTAGGTCCCTGAGCTATAAGGACTGTTGTTTGTTCTTTTTTTATCTTTAAACCTGCATCATGTATGTATTTTATCAATTTTTTTCTCCTTAAGAACCTATGGGGCCCTTCACTGTGGTGTATATTTAAAACTGCCACAACCCAATGTATTGGTTCCCATAATATATTAGGTGTAGTTATTATTATCTGCCCGCTTCTTTTACAAACTCTTGCGATTTCTTTTATGAATTTCCCAGGATTAGAAAAGTGCTCTACAGTCTCAAAACACAACACACTATCAAAAGTATTATCTTTTAAGGGAAGTGGCAAATCTGTAAATTTCAATAATTTATAATTGTCTATCTTATTATTTTCAAGTTTATTCCCACATATATTCAAAAATTCTTGTGAAACATCAGCACAAATTACATTAGATATCTTCCCTTTCTTATGAAAAAAAACAGTCCCATTGCCTGGTCTGCAGCATATATCTAACACATAACCCTGATCCTTCAAATTACTTAATTCAAAACTATCCTCAAATCTCCTTGGATAAGCATAAGTTTTATCATCTATCTGTTCATAATCATAAACCGAATCCCAGAATTCTCCAACTTCCCTGTAGCCCCATTTTCTCTTCTTAATATAACTGACTTCTTTTCTAAACCGCTTAAATAAACCTTTTAACTGCATCATTATCACTCAAATTTTTTAACATATTTCTTTTCAATCTTGGATCTTATTGCTTTTTTTATAAACAAAGGCAGTTTAAAATAGAATCTCCTAAAAATTCTCCTTGCATTTATTTTAAGAAAACCTTTTTCCCCCACCTTAAAATTATAATTATTATATGAAACTAATTGCTCAACATCATCATTCCTTTTATGGGGCTTAGGTTCATCAGAAGGGTAACCTAAAGCAATATAAGCAATGGGATCGTAATGATGGGGGATATGTAGTAATCCCCTAAGATCATTCTTATTAGGTAACTGACATATCCAACAACTACCCAATCCTAATGAATGTGATTTAAGGAGCATATTTTGTATGCACGCAGAAGCACTTTGGATATGGTCATTGTACTCAAGATTATCTGTTTGATTCTTATAAAGAACCAATATCCCGATGGGGGCTGCACTTATGACAACAGACCCGCCCAAATCAATGATTCTATTCATCAACTTTTTGTTATCAATTATAATAAATTTCCATTCTTGATGATTACAAGCACTTGGCGCCCAAATACCTGATTCCAGAATTGCATTTATTATTTTTTCATCTACTTTATCATCAGAAAACTTACGTATGCTTCTCCTATTCCGAATAGCCTGTTCTAGTTTCATAAAAAATTATTTAGTGCTCTTATTTAAAAGGTCTGCTATTCCACCAAGAAAGCAAATCTGTAATCCCCCAAGTATCAAAAGAATAGGTAATTGACCCACACCCAAAGAATCTGTTAAAACCTGATACGCCCCATGAATTATTCCCGCTATTATAATCAAAATACCAGGTATTAAGAAAAATTTCAAAGGATTAAAATACATCACAATCTTAAATATCAAAGATATAAAACCAACAAAATCCTTTAAAGGAGAAATAGTAGATTTCCCAACCCGTTTATGATAATCTATAGGGACATATTTTATAGAATAAGAATTATTGAATGCGACTAAAGTTATAGTAGTAGTAAATGAAAAACCATTTGGAAACAACCTAATAAAATTAACGGCAATTTCTTTCTTAAATATCCTGAATCCGGAATTAACATCATCTATTTTTCCATCACACATAAAGTTTACTAATAAAGATATAAACCATTTAGCAGGTCGCCTTAAGAAAGGGATATTTACATTTTTACCTTTTCTTGAACCTACAACCATATCATAATCATCAGCAAATTTTATTAGTTTAGGTATATCACCTATAGGGTATGTTCCATCTGCATCAACTATTAAAACCCAAGGATATTTTGCATTCTTTATCCCTTTTTTCAAAGACGCCCCATAACCCAAGTTATATGGATTATTAATCAATGTTATTCCAGTTTCCCTATCCAATACATCTTTTGTTGAGTCTGTACTCCCATCATTAACAACAATTATCTCATACTCTAATTTAGTAGAAGACATAACTTCCATTATTTGATTGATAGTAGAATGAACAGATTTTTCCTCATTATATGCTGGCAAAAGTACTGTAATTTTTTTATCTTTCATTTTTATACCACTCCACAAAAAGCCTAATTCCTTCTTCTATTTTAATCTTTGGGTCATAACCAAATAATCTCTTAGCTTTCGAAATATCTGCATATGTAAGTGGAACATCGCCTTCCTGCATAAGTAATTGGTTTATCTTTACTTTATTACCTATTGCACCCTCAATGACTGATATAAATTTCCTTAATTCAACTGTATTTGAATTTCCTAGGTTGATTATCTCAAACCCTAAATTTTTATCTAAAGATAGCAAAATCCCATCCACTATATCCTTGACATAAGTATAATCTCTTTTTGATGTTCCATCACCATACATATCTATTGGTCCACCTCCAAGAATAAGCTCTGTAAACTTATAAGGTGCCATGTCAGGTCTCCCCCTCGGACCATAAACAGTAAAAAATCTTAAGCAAGTCACATTCAAGTCAAAATTATCATGAAACTCATTGCATAGTTCCTCTGCCTTTTTCTTAGTATTTGCATAAGGGCTTATTATATTTTCAATATGATCATCTTCGGAGAAAGGTATCTTTTTATTTGTCCCATAAACAGATGAACTAGAACCAAAAATAAAATTCTTTATTTTAAATTCTGTTGCAAACTCCAACATATTCCTAGTTCCATCAACATTAACTCCCCAATATAACCCGGGATTCTCAAAAGAAGCCCTAACTCCTGCTCTCGCTGCTAAATGCACTATCTTATCAACATTATTCAATTTAAAGACTTCCTTTAACCCTTCATAGTCTGTTATATCCTGCCTATAAAGTATAAAATTAGGATTATCTTTAAATCCAGAAATATTCTTTTCTTTAGTCTTCGGATCATAATAATCATTGAAGTTATCCACGCAGATTACTTTATTTTCCTTAGACAAAAGAGTTTCACAAACATGACTACCTATAAATCCTGCTCCACCTGTAACTAGTACTGTTTCCATACCCCAAGGGATTAATTTTTCGTTTATAAATGTGTCGGAAAAAGCTACGCTTTTTATTGTCCTATGCCAAATATTATTTTCTGACATGTCGAAAACTAAATGATTCCAGTATGTTATCTTTAACGAAAATATTAAATACAATCAAAAATCCCTTGACTGAATGGGGGATAGAATAAAATTTAACCTGGAATACACCACTATAATAATATTCATGGGAGTATTCCTATACCTAGGAGTTGCAAATCCATGGGATAATACCTTAGCACATGACTTCCCTTATTCTTATCTTGCTTCAGATGCATTCTTTCATCAATCAGTTGCCCAACATACAAAAGATGTAGGCAGATATTGGTTTACTCCTTCTTATGAAGTGGGTGGTCATAAAGGGGTCTTTGAACAGCACCCCCCAGTATTATTTGAAGTTACAGCAGCATTTTCGCATTTATCAGGTATTGAAGTTTATGACAGCATATTCTTCATCGCAGTCCTATCATGTTTATTATTTGCACTCATTTTCTATATTATAGCTAGACAAGTAAATAAATATATTGCGATACTATCATTGCCAATTATGACTTTAATTTTCAAAGGACCATTCAATGTTTGGATGTTCTGGGGTTATTGGATGTTTGTCATTGGTGTCCTATTTATGGTTGCTTCAATTTGGTCAGCTACAAAAATAGGCCTAAAACATTCCTATATCCTAATAGGCATTTTCTTAGCAGGGGCTATGCTATCACATCAACCAGAACTAGTATTTGCTGTAGGCTATTTGACATTATTCCTAGTAATAGATATAATAAAGAACAAAAAAATAAATATTGATTATATTAAAAAAGTGATATTTGCCGGACTCATAAGCATCCCATTATCATTATTTAATATGATTATATTCAGTAAAACATTCCTAAAATCTGAAGGTTATAGGAATGTATGGGATATAAAAAACGTAGCAGCACTGAGTGGACTTCCTGAAATGCCCTGGGCATCCTTAGGTATTGCAGGGGTCATAACAGTCATAGGTCTCGTCCTGTTCTTTATATCCAATAAAAAGAAAACCACAATTCCAGCGTCTATATCATTATTTTCTTTTCTTCTTGGATACCTAATCATTATTGGAATGGGAAAAAGATCATACACCCACAGGTTCTTCTGGTTTATATATGCATCATTCTTTTTTGGATTTGCCCTGTACTATATCTTAAAGAAAATAAAAGCCTCCAGATTAATTTACGTATCTGCGATAACAATTATACTAATATTTATTATTTCACAACCAATCTTCAGTCAAACGAATAGAGGTGCAGGTATTATGGATCCTTTTAACTGGGGTGGTTTAGAATGGATCAGTAAAAACACACCAGAAGATTCACATATCTATTACTTCTTTTCCAATGCACTTGCCCACAATGCCCCATTATATTCATCTAAACGAGTTTCATTCAATATAAACACAAATAAATTCATAGAAGATCTTCAATCGGGACAGATAAAAAGAGTATATCAATTTGGTCTCGCAGACTCATACTCCACCTATATATGCAAAAAAAGCAGATTTTCATTTGGCTATTTCAGAAACCATCTTAAACCAAAAAACGACAGTAATTATAAATGTGAAACAAACCGTAAAAAACTGGAATATGCCCCTATAGAAACAACTACCAAGGATATATGTAACATAGAATATTATTATTTCAATAAAGCTTCTGACCCGCCAGCCCTAGCACAGTATAATCTTGCAATAAGAAATATATTGATTCAAAACAACTGGATTACAGAAGTTTATAATAACCAATTAGTATCTATATTAAAAAATAATCAAATCGGAGCGGATTGTATTGAAAACAACACTCAATAAATTAAAACAAGAACTGATTTACCTAACAATATTATTAGTTATACTAATAGTATTATTCAAGATACTATTTCACAAAGAAACATTTACAATTATATTGAGAACAATCCTGACCATTTTCTGGTTATTCCTCCTACCGGGCTATTCGATAATGTTTTACTGGAACAATAAATTAAACTTCTTAGAAAGACTAATCATAGGTACTGTTCTAGGAATAGCAATAATTGGAGTAATAGGATATAATCTGGGTTTGATTGGAATAACTATAATATACCATACAATTTTTCTTCCAATAATAACGATAGCCATTGCATCATTTATTACATGGAAAAAGATTAAAAAAGAGAATCAAACAGATCAATAACAAAAACAATAATCAATGTTTTTTCTTCTTTAACAAAAATCCAACTAAAATCAATAAAATAAAGCTTATAACAATTGCTAGCCTAAAAGATATCAAAACCCCCAACCAATAAACCAGCAAAGGTAAAAACCCTACTCCAATAAACAAAGAAAAAATAACTTTCTCACCCCGTGAAATATCAAACTTATCAAAAATCAAATAAAACGGCAGGAAGAAAACAAGCAACATACCAAATATTACCTTAAAGCCAATAAAACCTAGAAAACTAAATGAAAATAATCCTATTAAAACTAAAATTATTCCTGCAGTGGTCTTATCATCAAGCTTAATTCTCAAATTCATACACCTTTATTAATTCTTTATCATATAACTTAGTATTGTTAATCAGGTTTTGCTCCCAACTTTGAACCAAATTTAACCCATCCTGATGTCCAACAGCTGCAAAATCCGAATAATCAATGATGATATAACTTATGTTATAATCATCAAGACTATGATCTGGGTAATTACCAACAAATCTTTGGCTTACCATCCACATCCACCTACTCTTTGCCAAGGATATAGACCCCACATGATACATCTCAGCATCTTCAGGTATATTTTCCATCGCCCATCTAGTAAATTCATATTGATGTGGGTTTAATCTCGATATGCCTGTATATGCCCCTTTCAGAGAAGTGTTTGCTGCTATTCCTATTGAAATAAAAATAAAAACTATGAAAGAAGTGATCAAACCATATTTGATAATATTCTTATATCCATTTATCTTAGGTATTAGAGAAATCAGATACAACAAACCCAAAACAATCAACGGATAGAATATATGTGTTGTCCCACTTAATGATCTATGAACCCTCCCCTTACCTATAACATCAAGATGTATCATAATATACAAACTAACTAACCACCCAAGCATAACTAAGTCTTTTTTATTTCTTCTTAATAAAAGGAACAATATCCCCAACAATAACAAAGGTATTGTCCAGTAAGGCCCAATCATAGGTTTATAGAAAAAATAAGACTGAGGAACCCCTGGATTATCTAGTTGAGGCTTAAACCAATAAACTAATCTGCTTAAATCTCCAACAGCCGCACTATCACCCTTATCTGTCCTTAATCTCACAATTACATTCATAGATTGTAAAGGAAACATGCTAACAATCAATAAAAATAATACAATAGCAATAAACACGTGCTTAATGTTAAAAAATATCTTTCTTTCTTTAATTAAAAAGAACAAACCAATTATAATTAAAGCGGCAATTGAATGAAAAAAATCCATAGGATGTATAAATAAGTTAATAACCAAAAATAAAGACATGAGATATAGATATATTGGTTTGTTTTCCCCCTTCAGATAAGTAGTACAATATTTATAAAAACAATAAAGTATCAAAGGTAAATATGCAAAACCCATCCTTTCAGGCCATTGCCCCCAAAGATAAATCATGATATCCCTCATTGAAAATATAAGCATAATTCCAGATATCAAAGCAGCCTCAAACCCAAAAAACCGCCTCATGATAAAATAAACAGCTAAAACAATCAAAGAACATAAGATTGCATTTGCCAGAAATATTGGAACATCACTCTCACCACCAAATACAGCAGCAATAGCTAAAGAAGTATGAAAAGATGGAGGATACCAAAGAACATGCTCCCTAAATTTATTAGCCTTACCATATCTCATATCAATATAATAAGGCAATGTTGTAATAGACCTATCTGATTCATATGTATAATCTGCAATAGAATAATGCGATGCTGCATCAACTTCCCCATAAGGAATTGGATTATTTTGGATAGGCAAAGTCCAGAAATATAAACAAGTAAGATAAAGCAAGGTTACAATTATTGCTTCAACATTTCTATTGATCTTCATTTTCTTGCAGCAATAACAATCTGCTCACCTAAGTTTTTAGTCAAATCAGAAAAATGAATCATACTATCTTTGATAAAATTAGGGATTAATTTGCTCTTGACAGGAAAAAGTATATTAGGTGAAGTTAATTTTACAACCTTAAACTTATTCTTATTCAATTGCTTTCTTAAAATTAAAGGTGTATATGCCCTTATATGCCCATTAGTACACTCATTTATGCAATACTCTAACCCATTTGGATAGCCCCCAAAAATAAGCTTGATCCTGCTTGTAAACGAAGCAACATTTGGTGTAGTGATAAACAAAAAACCCCCGTTTTTAAGCACCCTATGAATTTCCTGCAACAAAAAATCAGTATCAAAAATATGTTCAATAACTTCACACATGATTATAACATCAAAAGTATTGTTTTTGTAAGGGAACCTCTTAGCCAAATCAGCTACCTGAGCTTTTATCCCATTAAGTTTAGCTCTATCTATTGCCCTTTTAGCTATATCAACACCATAAACATCAAAATGAAACCGTTTCTTCAAGATTGCCGCAAAAGACCCATCTGAACAACCAATATCCAGAAGACTCTTACCCTTCTTTTCTGGAACATACCTGCTTATCAAAGCATGCACTTTCTTAAGGTTAAATTTATCATCTCGATATTCCTTAATATCTGCAAACCTTTTTTCGCTGAATTTTTGAGTATTCATTTTAAATATAAAATTCACAACTCCCCCTTAACAACCTTCAATACATCATCAACCTTAACAGCCTCTAAACATCTACTTCTGCTGCAAGGCGTCTTCCTATGATTAAATGCAGAAACACATGGACTGCAGGCAAAATTAGAATAAACACAAGTACAATTATCTCCCAAAGGCGAATATATCTTCGGAGTTTCAGGACCAAACAAAACAACAATCTTGATATCAGTAAGTGAAGCAAAATGTGCTGGACCACTATCATTAGTAACAATTACATTAGACACATTATACAGGTCAATTAATTCCTTAAAACTGGTGTTCCCTGCAAAATTTATACATCTATCATTCTTAACAAAATCACAAATAACCCTTGCATCCTCACCCTCAGATTCAGTTCCAGTTATCACAAGGAATAGATCTTTAACACCCAACAAATCTCTAGCTAGCCTCATAAAATTCTGCAAAGGCCATTTCCTTATAGGCAGTAATTGACTAGCATTAGGATTTAACAAAACAATTTTACTTTTTTCATTAATAGAAGGATTAATCTTTTTTAATTTACTAATAATAACCTTTTTTGCAGACTGTGTTGAAGCCACTTTAGCTTTAGCTATTTGTGACATAGGAATCGCTTTCTTAAGCAAAGGCAATTCATCAGTACTTGCATTCAAAGCATAGACCAAAGACATAAAACTCTGACTAATATGTTGATGTGGATTATATTCAACCTTATGAGTTTGGAAATTCCCCCTATAAAGACCCTCCATATGATATCTATAGAATCCAACAATTGCTTTTGCCCCGCTAAAAAAACTTAGTATACTAGTAAACCTGGAAAACAACTCCAAATCAATTACAACATCTATACCCCTCATCCTCATCTTAAATATTGCTGTAATAGTATCAATAATCAGTAAAAACAAAGATTTACTCCGAATAGTTATGATATTCTTCTCAGGAACAGCATCCAAAAGTTTGATACTAGCCTCATTCTCCTTAAAAATCATAAAATAGATTTGAGCATTGAATAATTCTTTAGCTTTCTTCATAGCACTATACGCAAGAACTGTACTCCCCATCTCAGAAAGCTCTAAAAACAATACCTTCTTTGGCTTGAACCCTTTCTTAATCTTCCTCAATCCAAAAAGACGTTCTATAGATACAACTAAAGATAATAAGAAGCAAATAGGAACCCCAATATAATAGTCCACCCAACGCATAAAATCTACTTTCATTTAAAGTATGATAAATTAAATTCCTTATTAAATCTTGTGTTTTAAGGTACATAAATAAAGTATAATAAACCCCATAGAATCCACAACCCTAACAAACTCATCAGAAACATAATAAACAGCTTACGAAAAAACCCATCACCTATTACCAAATTACCATTCTTATCGTAGGTTACTTGCCCTACAAAACCAAAAGATTTATATAGTAACTATGAGTTTCTATATAGAAACTAGAGGTTACCATGGTAAATTTAACAGAAAAAGAAAAAGAAGCCTTACTAATCTTATTTAAAGATTTTAGTAGTTATTACAACGCCAATTCTCTTAGTAAAAAAATAAGCATTAGCCATGTTGGTGCTCAGAAGTTGCTTAAAAGATTTAAAGAAGCAGGTTTAACAGTTACTAAAAAGATTGGAAAGTCAATAATACATAAACTAAATATAAATGATGATTATAAGCAAAAGCTCGTTTCATTTTTATTAGCTGACGAAGCTAATAATTTCAAGAGATGGAAGGATGAATTTAAGGACCTATTTAAGAGAGATAGAATAGTTTTGATATATGGTTCTGCAATTAAAAACTACAAAACAGCTAGCGATATCGATATAATGCTGGTTATAAAAAAGAATGAAATAGACGAAGTAAGTAAAATAATTAATATGATAGGCAAAATACTTCCTAAAAAAATTCACTCTATCAATCTTACAGAAAAAGACCTCCTAGAGAACATTAAGGAAAAAAATGAAGTTATTATAGATATTATTAAGGATGCAGTCATCTTGTATGGTTATGATAAATATGTAGAGGTAATCAAAAATGTCACAGGCTTCTAATCATGTAAAATGGTGCTTGAACAAAGCTAAGAAAGAGATCGAGGAATGTGAAAAACAAGGGAAAAGAAAAAAACATAGGGGGTTATTAGAGGCAGAGCAGGATATTGAAATAGCTAAAAAGCATATAGAGAAAGCAACGCACAATCTTAGCTTGATTGATATATTAGAAGATCAGGGTTTTTCTGACTGGTCTGTTAACGCAGCATTTTACGCAATCTACCATTGCTTTCTGGCAATTGCCTCAAAGTTTGGCTATGAAAGCAGAAATCAAACGTGCACAATTTCATTAATTGAATACCTAAAAGAAAAAGGAAAGATAGATATTGATAAGAAATATATTGATATGTTAAAATATGCAAAAGTTGAAGAAGAAAAAGGAAATAGTATTATTGAAATGAGAGAAGAGCTAACTTATGGGATAAAAGTTTCCCCTAAGGATAAGAGGAAAATAAAAGAATTAGTTGAAGAGTGCAAGAATCTTATCGATATTACTAAAGAGATCGTTTATGGTTAATATATTATTTGAACTTATTATTTCTTGCATAAACGCCATAGTATCTTATCATCTTAAATTGTTTCTGAGGAATATGTTGGACTAAGGAAGTGATAAAGTTAGTTATCTTTTTAGTCACAAAGATTTTATCACCATTATAGTCTTTATAATAAAAAGTGATCCGATTTTTACCATAGTCAACTATTCTTCCATTTGCAATAGCTGGATGTCTTACATACCTTGCTGCATATTTAGCAACCTTTTTCGGATTCAGATTTCCCTTTTCAGACCACACATAATACCCATAGGAATATCTGTTTGACAAAACCCTTAGATTATTCAGAACAATTCTCCTCCAAAACTTATTGAACTTACTGTTAAAATTTATATTGGAATTTGTTAAAATGTGAAGGTGGGGATGAAATTTAATATCTTTTCCAAAAGTATGGAGAACAGTGATTAATCCCAAGGGCTTAGAGCCAGAAACCCCCATAAAAAATCCCTAGAAGAATCCATAAGAATCTTCAAATTATACCAGTTCCTTAAAATTGACCTCAGAAAAGATGGGGCAGTAAGTACAATATGCTTATGATTGGTTTTAGGTAAGAACTCTTTTAAACCATTAGACCAATCGTCAGCATATCTTTTTCCGCATGATGAGCAGATTCTTGAATTACAACTGTTCTTTGAGCAATTAATCATCTTTTCGACTTCTTTGATCTGATAGTCTTTTACTTGATGTGCCTTTTTATAATCGTTCCAATTATCCTTAAGTATTTGCCTTATTGTATACATAAAATCACCTCAAAAAGCTTTGAAATTTCAAATCAAGATATAAAGTTATTGACTAGAAGTAGGAAAAAGAAGAAGTTATACTTTACGTACCAAGATTTATTTATGATATTAACCCCCTAAGAAAAAGAGAATCTAATATTATATATAAATTATTTGTCAAAATTAAGATAATCCAGTAACTAAAACACAATTATTTAACCAACGCATTTCTCCAATAATCCAACAAATCCTTAAGTGTCTGTTCAATAGAAATCTCAGGTTTCCAACCAGTAACTTTAACAAACTTAGAATTATCCCCCTCCAGGTTAATTATATCTGCCTTCCTTAACTTTTTATTATCCACAACAACCTCAACATTAGTATCAGTAAAACTAAGCAAAATATCCAGGATCTGCTTAATCGAATAATTTTTCCCACTACAAATATTATATACTTCATTAAAATCACATTTCCCTAAAACAATCAAATAAGCCTTAACAATATCCCTAACATCAGTAAAATCTCGCCTAACATCAATATTGCCTACACTGATAACATTTTCTTTCCCACCCTCTATCTCAGCTATCTGTTTTGCAAAATCAGAACATACAAAAATAGGTGTCTGTCCAGGCCCAGTATGCGTAAAACTTCTTGAGATAACAAGATTTAATCCATAGCTCAAGGCTAATTTCTCCTGCTCAACTCTAGACTTGCCATAAGGACTAACTGGATTTAAATTAGAACTCTCAATCAATGGATTCTCTCCTGGAACACCATACACATCAGCAGAACCCACAATAAGAATCTTTGAATCAGGTGCATGTTCCTTAATCGAATCAAGCAGATTCTTAGTTCCATTAACATTAACTTCCATTGTTAAATCAGGCTTTTCAAAACTCAACTTAACAGATGATTGTGCCGCCAAATGAAAAACAAAATCAGGATTTGTTTTTACAATTAAATTATTCACACTATCAAAATCACATAGATTAACAACAAAATCAACATCTTCACCATCAGAAATATCCATACCCACTACTTCAATATTATTTCTTAATAAGTGTTCTTTTAGATAAGGTCCAACAAAACCATTAATCCCTGTAATTAAGGCCTTCATTCTATTGATTTTTTATGTTTTTCTAAATCAGAATCAACCATCATCTCTATTAACTCCTTGAATTTAATCTTAGGTTCCCACTTCAGAAGTTTTCTCGCCTTAGAAGCATCCCCTATTAAAATATCAACTTCAGCAGGCCTATAAAATTTAGGGTCTTTCTTTACATAATCCTTATAATCCAGACCAACACGAGAAAATGCAACTTCACAAAGTTCCCTGATAGAATGGCTTTCTCCAGTTGCTATTACAAAATCCTCTGGCTCTTTATACTGCATCATAAGCCACATTACTTCAACATAATCTCCTGCAAATCCCCAATCTCGTTTTGACTCAAGATTTCCCAACGCAAGCTCTTTCTGCAAACCAAGCTTTATCTTAGCTACAGAATCTGTAACCTTCCTAGTTACAAACTGTTTACCTCGCTTAGGAGATTCATGATTAAATAAGATTCCATTACAACAAAACATACCATAACTTTCCCTATAGTTTTTAGTGATCCAATAAGCATATACTTTTGCAACACCATATGGACTTCTAGGATAAAAAGGTGTTTTTTCAGTCTGAGGAGATTCTTGAACTTTTCCAAACATCTCACTAGATGAAGCTTGATAAAACTTAATTTTCGGATTAATATGCCTTATTGCTTCTAATATGCGTAAAGCACCTAAACCAGTTACATCTCCAGTTAGAATAGGTTGAGTCCAAGACTCAGGAACAAAACTCTGAGCAGCTAAATTATAAACCTCATCAGGCTTTATATCCCTCATAAGATTATTAATTGAACTCTGATCAGTTATATCCCCACACACTAACTTAATCTTATCTTTAATATGAGTTAATCTCTGAAAAGATTCAGTACTCGCCCGCCTATACAATCCAAATACTTCATAACCTTTGTTCAATAAAAATTCTGCTAAATAAGAACCATCTTGACCAGTTATGCCAGTTATGAGTGCTTTCATCTAGGTTCAAGAAAACAAAGTACGTTTTTAAATCTTGTGGATTTATAATCAAGTTCTATTATCACGAAACTGCCTCGCATCACGAAACTAATTCGCTTTCACTTAAAAGCAAAAAATAACATGGATGAAAATATGAGTGCAGAGGGGAAAACCATACAAACTTCAAAAAGCGTAGCTTTTTGACGGTTTAGAAATCTTTGATTTCTAAAAGTGTGGTTTTTTCCTTTACGAATAGGACTTTACAAAGTAAAGTTCGTGTTTGAATCCCATGTTGTTATTTTTTGCATATGCTCCATAATATATAATGTATGCGAACTAAAAACATGATAGCACAGATTTATAATCAAGTAAATATGAATATAAAAATGATAGTTCCATAAATTATTTAAACAAAAAAATAATTCCTAAGAGTATATGAATATAGCAATATTAACACCCACTTACTCTCATTTTTCAGGTATAGACCGCCTAGTTGAAATAGAATCAAAAAAATATATGAAAAAAGGTCATAAAGTAGACATATTCACCTTAAAAGCAGCAATAAAAACCAAAAAAGTAAGGGTTTTCACCTTAGGCATGCCAAAGAACCCATTCTTTGAAAGACTATACAGATTATTTATGTTTCTTGATATCAAAAAAATAAATAAATATTCTAAAATTCTAAAAGATTATGATATAGTAATATCCCACTTGTATCCTATGAACATACTAGCATATAAAGCAAAAAAGCAGAATAAAAAACTAAAATATATTTATCATAATGCAGGGGTAGGCATAGTTGACACCTATTCTTTCTTTGAAAAGACTTATCTCAAAATATTCAATTATCTTACAAACAAAACAATAAAAAATACAGATGAAATAACTTCTATAAGCAACTTTCTAAGAAAAGAACTAAAAAAAGAAACAGGACTTGATAGCAAAGTAGGATATATCCCAATTGATAAACATAGATTTCATAAAAACATAAGCAGCAATAAAATAAGGCATAAATACAAAATAAAAAATGAACCAATTCTGCTATATGTTGGAAGGATAAGCCCCCACAAGGGAATTCATTTACTGATTAAAGCATTCAAAATAGTTCAAAAACAACACCCAAAAGCAAAACTAATAATTGCAGGAAAACATACATTTCCGGGATATACAAAAAAACTAAAGAAACTAGCAAACAAAAATGTCATATTCACAGGATTTATAGAAGACAAAGAACTTCCACTCTACTACGCAGCATGCAGCATCTACACTACAGCCTCATTATGGGAAGGATTTGACATGCCAATAGTAGAAGCATACAATGTAGGAAAACCCTCAGTTGCATTTGATATCGGTTCACATCAGGAAGTCCTAAAAAAAGGCAGTTTAATACAGCCAAAAAATATCAATAAATTTGCAGAAGCAATAAATAACATATTAAGCAAAAGTTTAAAACAATAATAGCATTATTCAACAACAAAATGGATAAAAAACCAAGCATATCAGTATTTTTTCCTGCATATAATGATGAAGGTACCATAGCAAGCATGGTAATTAAAACAATCGCAGTACTCAAAGAACTCACAGATGATTATGAAATTATGGTAATTGACGATTGTTCCCCTGATAATTCAGGAAAAATAGCAGATGAACTAGCAAGAAAATATAAAGAAGTAAAAGTCATACACCACAATCAAAATAAAGGATATGGAGGGGCCCTAAAATCTGGATTTAATGCAGCAACAAAAGAACTTGTTTTCTACACAGATGGAGATGCACAATATGATGTTTTGGAAATCAAAAAATTGCTTCCTTTGATGACAAAAGATGTTGATTTAGTCAACGGATACAAACTAAATAGGGCAGATTTGTTAAGGAGAATAGTATTAGGAAGGATGTATCATTACGGAACCAAAATTCTATTCAATCTAAAAGTCAAAGATGTTGACTGTGATTTTAGATTAATAAGAAAAAAAGTATTTGATAAAGTAAAATTAAAGTCCAACAGTGGATTGATATGTGTTGAAATGATAAGAAAAATACAGGACGCTAATTTTAAGATAAAACAAATAGGGGTGCATCATTATTGGAGGGCACATGGGAAATCCCAGTTCTTTAATGTCAAAAGAATCAGGAGAACATTACTCAATATGTTAAAACTATGGTGGACATTAGTAGTATTAAAAAATAAGGATGCATAAAATGTTAAAATATAAGATAATAAACATTGAAAGTAAATCAGACGAAAGAGGAGAATTATCATTTGTTCAGAATTCAAACCTCCCTTTTGAGACAAAAAGATTTTTCTGGATAAAGCCAAAAAAAGAGAAAGAAAGAGGCAATCACGCAAACCACAAATGCAAACAATGTATTATATGTATAAGTGGCAAATATAATATGTCTCTGGATGATGGAAAAGACAAAGAAGAGGTAATACTAAGTAAAAACAAAGGATTGATACTAGAACCAAATATATGGCGCACTATGTCTGATTTCTCTGATGACTGCATATTATTAATCTTAGCTTCAGAAGAATATGATGAAAAAGATTATATCAGAGATTATAGAAAATTTAAAAATCTCCATACTTGACTTTTGTAGATTTTAGGAAAGAATTGGCTCCAATAAAAAATATAACCTACTATTTTTAAAACGAAAGTTTTATAATTAACTCTACAGTTACAGAACACTAAAAATGAATGTATTACTCATAAAACCGCAAAGTAAACATATGTTATATTGCGACTTGCCAGAAGAAGTGGATTCAGAAAGAGGACTCTACCCACCCCTTGGATTGATGTATGTTGCTTCTCACCTAAGGGAAAATTCTGATGTAAATGTAAAGATGCTAGATATGGTAGCAGACAACGTAACAATAAATGATTTACATCAATATATAACAAAAATTAAACCAGATATTGTAGCGATACAATCGATTACATATACAATAATTGATACCATAGAAACAGCAAACAAAATAAAAGAGATTGACAATAGTATCAAGATCGTTATTGGGGGAATTCACGCCACAATATACCCTGAAGAAACAGCAAACATACCAAGCGTCGATTATGTAATAAATGGGGAGGGCGAAAGAGTATTTACAGAACTTGTAAAAAATATTGACAATCCTGAAAAATTAAAAGAAATAAAAGGTCTTGCTTTCAAAGAAGGGGATAAAATAATAAATAACGGCAGAAGCGATATTATACAGAATATTGATGAGTTGCCTTTCCCTGCAAGAGACCTATTACCTTACAAAAAATATTATTCTGTTCTTGCAAAAAGATCCCCATTAACAACAATGATAACCAGCAAAGGTTGCCCTAACCAATGTGTTTTTTGTGATAGGCCAATACTAGAGAACAAATTCAGACCAAGATCACCAAAAAATGTTGTTGATGAGATGGAAGCATGCACAAACCTGGGCATCCATGAATTCTCCCTTTATGATGATACATTTACAATTAATAAAAAACGAGCCATGGATATATGTGATGAAATTATAAAGAGGAAATTAGACATAGGTTGGGATGCAAGAGCAAGAGTAAACACAGTAGATAAAGAAATCCTAACAAAAATGAAAAAAGCAGGCTGTGATCGGGTCTATTATGGTGTTGAATCAGGAGATGCAAATATTTTAAAAGTAATAAAAAAGAATATAACCCTCCAACAAGTAGAAACTGCATTTAAAATAACTAAAAAAATAGGAATTCAAAGACTTGCCTACTTTATGATAGGTCTACCAACAGAGAAAAAAGAAAATATATTAAGAACTATAAAATTTGCAAAGAAAATTGCCCCAGATTATGCTGTATTCTCACTATTCACACCTTTACCTGAAACAGAAGCCTATAATATATACCTAGAAAAAGGTTTGTTCAAAGACTACTGGAGAGAATTTGCAAAAAACCCTACATCAGATTTCAAGCCAAAAGTTTTAGAAGACACTATGACAAAAAAAGAGTTAATGGAATTATTAAAATATGCCTATAAATATTATTACCTTAACCCAAAATACATCTTAAAGAGAATATTATCAATAAAAAGCTTTGATCAACTAAAAACACAAGCCAAAGCAGGGCTAAACTTATTAAAACTTTAAAATGATACCATTTGTTGATTTTAAAGAGGAATATTCTGATATTAAAAATGATATAGATAAAGCAATAAATACCACACTAGAAAGCGGACGATTCATTCTTGGAAAACAAGTCAAGTCATTCGAAAAGGAATTTGCAGCATACAATAACTCAAAATATTGTATAGGCACAGGAAATGGGATGGAAGCCCTGCAACTTGCTTTAATGGCATTGGATATTAAAAAAGGAGATGAAGTCATAACTGTAGCCAATACAGCTGCTGCAACAGTATTAGCAATTATATTCGCAGGAGCAACCCCTGTATTTGTAGACATTAAAAAAGATTCTTATAATATAGACCCAAAAGAAATAGAAAAAGCAATAACTGATAAAACAAAAGCAATAATCCCAGTACATCTGTTTGGTCAAACTGCAGATATGAATCCAATAATAGAGATAGCAAAAAAACATGATCTAAGAGTTATTGAAGATGCCTGTCAAGCCCATGGAGCAGAATACAAAGGTAAAAAAACAGGTTCTATGGGGGATATTGGCTGTTTCTCTTTCTACCCAACAAAAAACCTAGGTGCATATGGGGATGGGGGGGCAATTATAACAAACAACAAAGAAACAGATGAAAAACTAAGGATGTTAAGAAACTATGGCCAAGAAACAAGATACACCCATCTGCTAAAAGGACTTAACAGTAGATTAGATGAAATACAAGCAGCAATTCTCAAAGTAAAACTCAAGCATCTTGATGAATATATAATAAAAAGAAGAAGAAAAGCTAAACTATATGGAGAACTAATCAAGAATCAAGAAATAATAACTCCAATTGAAAAAGAAGATGCAAAACACACATACCACATTTATGTCATAAGAACAAACCAAAGAGATAAACTTAAATTAAATCTTAAAAACAAAGAAATTCAAACATTAATACATTACCCGATTCCATTGCATATGCAACATGCATTTAAAGAACTAAAACACTATAATCTCCCAATAACAGAAGACCATTCAAAAAAAATTCTTTCACTACCAATTTACCCAGGATTAGAAGACGAAAAAGTAGAAGAAATAGCAAAGGAAATAAATTCATTTTAATAAAATGATTGAAAAAAATATATTATTAATATCAGAATGCCCAAAAATTAAAAGTAACTATGTAAATAGCTTGCCCCCTATAGGAATTTTAACCCTGGCTTCTTTTTTAGAATCTAAAGGTGCAAAAGTAGATGTCATAGATTACAATGTTGAAAAAAGAAAACCAGTAAACTACAAAAAATATGACTTAATAGGTTTTAGTGCTTATTGCAGCAATATAGAAAATACTTTAAAACAAGCAAAATGGATAAAGGAAACAACCAATGCCGCAATAATAGTGGGTGGCCCTCACTGTATGGCTAATCCTCTATTATATATTAAAAAACCATTTATAGATGCAGCCATAATCGGAGAAGCAGAATACACATTATATGAATACTTAACAAAAAAAGACAAATCAGAAATTAAGGGGCTATATATAAGAAAAGATAATAAACCATTTTTTACTGGAAACAGAGAATATATCAAAGATCTGGATCAACTCCCATTTCCAGCCCTTGAAAAAGTAGATATAAAACATTATAATGTTCCGTTAAAAAAAGCAAAACCAATCTCAAATATAATGACTTCCAGGGGGTGTCCATTCCAATGCATTTTCTGTTTTCATTCTCTCGGAACTCAATTTAGGGCAAGATCTCCAAAAAATGTGGTTGATGAAATAGAATGGCAAATCAACAAATTTGGAGTAAAAGAAATCTGCATTTTTGATGATAATTTTGCATTAGACGCAAAAAGGGCAGAAAAAATAGCAGATCTCATAATTGAAAGGGGCCTAAAAATAAAGTTACAATTTACTAATGGAATAAGAGTAGATAATATAACAAAAGAGTTATTATTCAAACTAAAAAAAGCAGGGATTTGGCTAGTTGGTGTTGCACCAGAAAGTGGAAACCAAGATTCATTAATTAAAATGAAAAAAGGCGTTAGTTTAGACAAAATCAAACAGGTAGTTAAATGGTGTAAAGAATTAGGTATAATAACCCACTCTTATTTTATGATGGGATTTCCATGGGAAACAAAACAGCATTTGATAAACACAATAAATTTCGCTGAAAAATTAGATACAGATATAACACAATTTACAAGGGTCATGCCTTTTCCAGGAACAGAACTCTATAAAATGATGGAACTGAAATTAGATACAGAATCTAAAAATGATCAGGGATTATTTTATGGGAGCATACAACACAAAGTTGCTAATTTAACAGAAAAAGAAGTGCACAAGTATATTAAAATTGGATACAGGAAAACATTTATAAAACCAAAAAAAATTTTTAAATTATTAATAACTCTAAATCTAGTAGATTTCTTTAAACTTTGCTTATATGCAATAACTTCAGAAAGTGTCTAAATAAACATCACTCTACAACTCATCCATAAGATTTATATAGGTCAATAAATCCCCCCTATGGGGTTTAAATGAAAGGAATCATACTTGCTGGGGGTCTAGGAACAAGACTAAGACCTATAAGCCACACTGGCCCAAAACAATTAGTTCCAATAGCCAACAAACCAGTATTACATTATATAATCGAAGACATAAAAAATGCAGGAATAACTGAAATAGGGATAATAGTAGGTTATACTAAAGATCGCATCCAGAAAATAATTGATTCTTGCGGTGATGGTTCTAAATGGAATGTAAAAATAACATACATTGAACAAGATGCTCCAAGAGGCTTAGCGCATGCTGTTTCTATTACAAAGGACTTCATAAAAGATGATAATTTTGTTGTTTATCTTGGAGATAATATATTAAAAGAAGGCATAAATAACTTTGTTGAAAAATTCAAGAAATCAAACGCAGAAGCATCTATCCTACTTTGCAACGTAGATAATCCTCAAAAATATGGAGTTGCTGTTTTAGAAGGAAATGAAGTAATAAATGTTGAAGAAAAACCAGAAAATCCAAAGAGCAACCTGGCAATTGTAGGGGTCTATCTTTTCAAAAAGAATATATTTGATATCATAAAACAAGTAAACCCCGGAAAAGGCGGAGAACTTCAATTAACAGATGCAATTGAGATAATGATAAACTCAAATGATCATAAAGTAGAAGCCCATATAGTGACTGGCTGGTGGGATGACACTGGAACAACAGGAGCCGTATTAAGAGCAAATCATTTGGTTCTTGCTGACCTAGAAGAAAAAAGGTATGGCGAAATTGAAGAGGGTGTTTCAATTACAGGTAAAGTAAGTATAGGCAAAAACAGCATAATAAAAGAAGGATCTGTAATAAAAGGTCCAATAATAATCGGAAATAATTGTAAAATAGGACCAAACAGCTATGTAGGCCCTTATACATCTATAGGAGATAACACAGAAATAACTAATGGGGAGATAGAATCATCTATCATAGTTGGTGATTGTAAAATAAACTTTAATCAAAAAATAGTAAACAGCCTTATTGGAAGGCACTCAAAACTTATATATGAAAACAAGCTGCCAAAAGGTCATAAACTAGTCCTGGGAGAAAATTCAGAGGTAATATTATGAAAATATTAGTTACAGGTGGAGCAGGATTTATTGGTTCTAATTTTATAAGAAATATATTAAGCAAATATTCAGACATAGAATTAATCAATCTGGATAAATTAACATATGCTGGAAATCTGGAGAATTTAAAAGACATAGAAAATAACAAAAACTACAAATTCATAAAAGGGGATATTTGTGACGCTGAACTTGTAAACAGCCTGACAAAAGATATAGACATAATCTTCAACTTTGCCGCAGAATCCCATGTAGATAGATCAATAAACGACCCATTTGTATTCACAAAATCAAATACCTTAGGAACACACACTTTATTAGAAGCAGCACGAAAAAATAACATAAAGAAATTCATCCAAATAAGCACTGATGAGGTATATGGCAGCACAAAAGAAGACTCATTCAAAGAAACTGATAACCTAAAACCAAGTTCACCTTACTCTGTTTCAAAAGCAGCTGCTGATTTAATGTGCCTCTCTTACCATACTACATTCGATATGCCTGTGATAATAACAAGGACCACTAATAATTTCGGACCCCACCAATATCCTGAAAAAGTAATTCCTTTATTCATCACAAACCTGATGGAAGGCAAAAAAGTTCCACTTTACGGGACTGGAAAAAATATAAGAGACTGGATTTACGTTGTTGATAATTGCGAAGCAATATGGTTTGCAGCTGAAAAAGGAAAAATAGGGGACGTATACAACATTGGCGGGGGGAATGAAAAAGAAAATATAGAGATAACAAATTCCATACTAAAAGAAATGGACAAAGATAAATCTGATATAGAATATGTCAAAGATAGACTAGGCCATGACTGGAGATATTCTCTGGATTGCACAAAAATACATAAATTAGGGTGGAAGCCAAAGCATAATTTTGAAGATGCATTAAAAGACACAATATATTGGTACAAAAAAAACATAAATTGGTGGGAAAAACTAAAGACAATCAAATAAAATGAAATTCTTAAAAAAGATAATAGATAAGCTTTTTAGCAATCCGATTTTACTTAATTTTGTAAGGGCTATCTTTGAAGGCAATTATACTGTTTCAAGGAAGATAATATCCAATGAACTTGACAAAAACAAAAAAACATTAGACATAGGCTGTGGTACGGGAGAACATTCAATACTTTTTGACTCAAAACAATACAATGGAATTGATATATCTAAAAAGTATGTATATAATGCAAAGAAACGACATAAAAGCAATTTTTTTGTAATGGATGCTCAAAATATCAGATTTCCAGATAACTCATTTGACAATATACTGATTTTGGGCATACTCCATCATGTTAATGATGAAATCGCTGACAATATACTAAAAGAAGCAAAAAGATTATCAAAAAGCAATACCAAAATACTCATCATGGAGGATATACCTGTTACCTCAAAAATTAATATAATCGGCAAATTAATGCACTACCTAGATACAGGAAGATATATAAGAAAAATAGGTGCTTATGAAAAAATCATTTCAAAGCAGTTTAATATAAAGAAACAATTCAAGATCATCAATGGTATCTCTGACTATTGCGTCTTTGTATGCCGAAACAAGAAGTGAATAACATGAGAAAAACGCCATACTTAACAAGCAGTGTGATACTGAGTATAATAGGCATCATAGTTGCTTTTTTCTTGTATGATATTATGCCCAGTGGATTTAAAATTGGTTTGAATAATGCCAAGATTATAACCCACCTCATTATTGTTTTAATCGTCTCGCTCCACATGCTCTGGCTAGCTTATAGCAAAATTGTTTCGTCGATTCAAAAAAAAGATTTTAGCAAGATCCTAAGAAAAGATGCACTAACCTATATCCCATTCATTGTTCTTTGTTTTTTTCCGTTAAGGTATCTAGTAAGTAATTTAGATTCACGGTTTGTTCAGTTTATACATATTCCATCTACCGTAATATTTATCTTTGCATTTGGGTCGTTTATATTTCTCAAAGCACTATTTCTAGAAATATCACCAAAAAAAGAAAAATCATTAAGAAATATCGCAATAATCTGCACACTAATTTTCTTCATAACTTTCTCAACATTAAGCATATTAAAACACGAATCATTTTTCTCTACAGGTTATGATCTTGGAGCTTATGACCAAACAATGTATGGCTACGAAAATGGAAAAATGCTTGACTCATTAATAGGATTTCATCTATTAGGGGACCACATAGAATGGATTTTATTCATCATCTTACCGATATATGCCTTATTCAAAACACCAATAATCTTAATTATAATTCAGGCTATTTTTATCAGTACAGGTGCTTTTATTATTTATATTCTAGCAAAAAAGATTTTAAAAAATGAGATTGCAGCTCTCATTCTATGTTTAACATATCTTGCCCACCCAGCAATACAATATGCACTACTCTTTGATTTCCATACAACAGTTCTGCCCCTCCCATTTATTATTCTTGCAGTTTATGCCCTAACCCAAAGAAAATACAAATTATTAGTTATATCATTAGTTTTCACAGCAATATGCAAAGAATATTTTGCCCTTATTATGATACCATTTGGTATTTTTATATTCTTTATAGACATGAAAGGAAGTAAAAGATTCACTAGATTCAAAAAAATATCAATCCAAAAATTATTTTCAAAACAAAGAATAATTGGAATTAGTATTTTATTATTAGGGATTACATGGTTCTTAGTTAATATTAATATCTTAGTGCCATTATTCCACGGTGATTCATATGTTTATATTCAAGGTGGAAACTCTTACTTCGGAGAAAGTATCACAGAGACAATAAAAATCATCCTACTAAATCCAGTATATTCTGCCAAATATTTATTTACTCTAAATAAATTCGCTTTCTTGATTTTATTCTCTGCCTCAGTCTTTTTTGGTTTGTTTGCTTTATTTGCCCCAGAATATCTTTTCCTAGGAATAACTGAATTAGCTATAATTCTCCTATACACTAAAAACTCCCTTTCAGAAATTGTATACCACCACCAAATACCTTTAGTTGGATTTGTTTTAGCAGCCACTGTAATTGGAATAAGCAGAATACCCAAATTAATCAAGTCCAAAAAAGATAGTAAGGGCATCATAATAGCATGTTCCATCGGCGTACTATCCACCACAATACTTGCCAATATATTTTTTGGACCATTTGCAATACTCTATGATGTAAATAATTTTAATATCAACACACCTTATGTAAAAGCAGGTAATGAAATTTTAAGTATGATACCGGAAGATGCCTCTGTGGCAGCTCCAAATTGGGCAATACCCCACCTAAGCAGAAGGAATGAAATATATCAGCTGAGACATTTTATAGAAGGATTAACCCCCAACACAGATTATTTAGTTATGGACCTCAGTAAGGCATTGACTGATCCAAAAAGGAGTTCCATCCCATTTAGTTCTGAAGAATTAAGAATATTATTTAACAAAAAAGAATATGGAATTATTGCTGTAAAAGATTCTTGGCTACTATTTAAAAAAGGCGTAAGTTATGAAGCAAATATCTGTAAGACAAAACCATTTTTGAATAAAAGCAAATATCCATATATAGATATAATAATAGAAGAAAAAGGTTTAATTGCAAAATGTTGAAGATAGGTTTAGTAAGTCCATTTCTACCTGAAAAAGATGGTATAGCAATATACTCAGATAACCTCTTAAAAGGGATGGAAAAAAACAAAAAGCACATAATAACCATAGGAAGAAAAGGAAGCAAATCAGACTATATAACCGATTTCAAATCATTTTCCCTAAAAAAAGATTTAAAAAAAATAATCAAAAAAGAAAAACTAAGCTTAATCCACATACAATACGTTCCCACATTATTTGGAAAATATAACTTAAACTATAATTTAATAAAATCATTAGATCTTCCAATACCCATAATCGTAACACTTCACGAAGTCCATTACTCAAACAAAGGTCTAAGAAACAAAACCCTTACAGCTATTGAAAAACAGATTATAAAAAGAGCCAATAAAATTATTGTCCATAGCCCCCAACAAAAAGAATTTCTAAGAAGGAAATACAAAACAAACAAGATAACTGTAATTTATCATGGATTAAGATTAAATAAAATACCAAAAAGAATAAATAAAAAAAACATCCTTTGTTTTGGTATGATTTCACAAGGCAAAGGCGTCCCTTATCTAATAAAGGCAATGAAATATCTCCCAGATTATAATTTAACTATAGCAGGAAATTTTATTAACAAAGAAACAAGAAAAAGTGTATTGTCTGCAATAAATAATTCAAAATCAAATATAAAAACAGACTTTAAATGGATTGACGAAGAAGATAAAGAAAAATACTACAAAAAAGCTGATTGTGCAGTATTGCCCCACACATGGGCCCCATACCAATCAGGAATACTCCATAATTCAGTTGCATGGAACCTCCCAGTTATTGTAACTAAAATTGGAGCACTGTATGAAATGGTTGAATTATTTAAATTTGGAGAAATAATCAAACCAAAAAACCCAAAAGCACTTGCAGAAGGCATTAAAACAGTATTCAAAAATTATAGTAGCTATAAAAAAGGAATTGACAGATACAAAAAAGCTGCAAACTGGAAAAACATAGCTAAACAACACTTTAAACTATACTCGGAATATGATATTTAAAGAAATAATCAACTCACTATTTCTTAACTGAATCTGTAGATAAAAAAGTTGATCTAACATTAAATATTATCCTAACTAACTCAACAAAAATATTAAGAAAATAAAAAATTAAGATAATCTTCAAATTAAATAACACAATAAAAGGAAAAATATAATAATTAAAATTGATAAGTGCAACAATAATTTTAGATAAAAGAGAATATTTTGACTTTAAACCTTGTTTTGAAGATTGATATGTATCAGAAGAACATACGGCTTCGCAATAATAATAATTCTTACCCCTATCCCCTGGATGAATAATTAAAGTGATGTAATCCCTTATGACCATCAAGGTAACCAAAGAGAAAGCCACTATAAGTATATTTAATTCCCCATAATAAAAAAATAAGCCCAAGGGCAATATAAAATGAAACAGCTTAATAGTAAAGATATCTGTAATCAAATCTAATTTTGCACCAACCTTTGAAGTTTGCCCTGTAACTCTAGCAACAGGACCATCGCACCAATCTAATATAAAACCCAGGAAATATAATATAACTGCTGGAATCTTTAAGAATATGAAATAGAAATACAACCCAACAAAAGAGATAAAAGTGCCAAGAAAAGTTATTGTATTTGGCTTCACCTTTAATTTCAAAAAAACCCAGATAAAAGGAAGAGTTAGAAATCTATTTATCCTCCTATGAAGGAATTTATAATCTGCAGGTTTTGCATATTCTTTAAAAAGTCCCATTTTAAATTATTATTCAAACTAATTATCTAAAATATAAAGTCACGTCTCAATACTACTTAGGACTTATTCTGGGTTTTTAAACTTTATTAAACAAGAATCGATAAGTTTTTAAAAATACACTTGATAACTCAATAAGATGATAATTGCAATAGATGGAAAATATGGTGTTGGAAAAACAACAACCGCAAAATGCTTAGCAAGAAGATTAGGATACAATTACCTCAGTACTGGAGCTATATTTAGGGCAATTGCACTTAAAGTTATAGAAGTAAAAATAGAAAAAGAAGACAAAGAAGCAATAATAAAAATTGCAAAAGAGATAAATATTGAAGTAAAACAGATCGACAAAGAAACAAAAATCTTTATCGATGGAAAAGATTTAACAGAAAAAGCATATACCCATAATGAAAAAATTGACTCAGTAACATCCTACCTTGGAAGAAACATACCTGAAGTTACTGAAATAATAACAAAACTGCAGAGGGAGATTGCCAAGAGCGGAAACTTTATTTTCGAAGGAAGAGACATGACATCAAGAGTTTTCCCAAACGCAGACTGGAAATTCTACATACAAGCAGAGATGATGAAAAGAGCTGAAAGGATGTATAAAATTCTCCCCGATGAAGAAAAAGAAACCTATCCCACCATAGAAGATTACTCTAAACTAGATCATTTTCATAAAGAATACCCTGGAGCAGAAGACGCTATTGTCTATGACAACACATATAGCCCAACACCTGAACAAGATGCGATTGTCCTTGAATATTATATAACTCATCCTAAAGAAATATTAGGGAATATCGGTAAAATAAAAGATAAAAAAGAACCAATAAAAAATAACTAATATTTTATCTTTAAATCTTTTATCACATCATTCTCAGGATTCAGATAATCCTGGATAAATACTCTTTGTAATCCTTCTTTCTTCCCATAACCAACTGAGACTAAGAGAACTCCATTATATTTATATGGTTTCAACAATTTATGGCAATGTCCAAAAATATGTAAAATCTTAGAATTTGGACTGACTTTTTTTGCATAATTGAATATAGGAATATACCAACAATTCCTTTTCTCCAATCTCAACTTAGGATCAGAATTTGAATGACTTCTAAAAACAATTTGAGTTACTCCCCCGCCGCACTTATCTAAAATAGATTTAATTTCTAAAGTATATGCCCTTAATTCGTTATCAGTTCTCTCCTCTATGTAAGGGATATTAATCTCAAGAGTTTTGCCTATAACTTTAAACTCTATATTGATTAATTTGCGAAACGCATGTGAATTATCCAAAATATCAAACAATGTTTCCCCTTTGGATTTTTTAGGGGGTAATAACTCATACGCTTTTCTTATCCTTTTTTCTTTATCCCAATCATTCCCCCCAAGATCTAAAATCTGTGGAATTTTCCCACTATTTACATATCCCTCAATTAATTTATGCATTCTTCGTGTTGGCTCTAAAACTCCCAACCACTGTTTGATTAATACCTGTTTGTATTTACCCCTCCACTCAATATTTTCAGCTTCCACATAATTCTTACCTTGTTCTTTAGCCATTAATTTAGATTTTCTAAGTAGATTTTCACCATTAGTTTCAGAAAAATTTGGATCAACGCTTCTATCTCCAACTAACACAAATTCATCAATATGAGGAAAATTCTCAGATATAAACTCCAATACAACATTTGCAGAATTTTCTAAGTGAAAATCACTAGTGTTACATACAAGATAACTTTTTTTCATCATAACTTTATCAAAATCTATTACACACTTATTTAATTATCCCTTTCCCCTCTAACTTATCAACTAATTTCTGAACAGACTCTTCAACAGAATATTTATCAGTATCTAATACTATATCTGGAGATTTAGGCTCTTCATATTTTGAAGAAACACTAATAAAATTCTCAAAACCTTTATGATTATCTCTTGCTTTCTTATAATGCCCTTTGACATCCCTATTCTCACACACATCCAAAGAACATTTGACATAGACTAAAAAGAACTTTTCCAATATCTTCCGTGCATATTCCCTAGATTGATATGTAGGTGAAGCAACAGATGCTATAACCAATTTTCCCCCATTAGAACTTGATTTACACAACTCAGCAACCCTCTTCATATGCTCGTTCCTTTCACCTAATGTATAGCCTAAATCAGAAGATAGATTCTTTCTTAACTCATCTCCATCCAAAAGAACAAAAGATACATCCCTATCTTTCAATATTTTACTCAATCTTTCAGAAATCGTAGATTTTCCAGATCCATGTAAACCAGTAAACCACAAAGTCCACCCAGGTCCAACATCAGAAGAGCCCCCGTTGGCCTTATTACGTATTTTCTCCAAAATCCCGTCACTTATCTCAATCTCACCTAATGTAGACCTCTCATTATCATGATAATCATTACCCCCACTTTCTAAGATGTTTTTAGACTTTACAATTCCCCTATAAAACTCTATAAGTTTCGTATTTCCTTCTTTATCCAAATTTAGTTTAGGGCTTATGATATGATAAGGATAATATGTCTCTATGCCTTGTCCACCATTTTCAATAAAATAATCAATAATCTTAATTGAATTTTCTTTTGGGTATATCCCTGGATGCGCCAATATAGAAATACCGCCCGCCCCTTTAATAATATCTATAACATCTTTAATTGATACCCTATGATTAGTCTCTAAAAAAGCTTCTTTCCCCCTACCTATTAATTTATCAAAAACCTCCCCGACAGATTTAAACTTTTCAGGATATTTTTTTATCAAATATCTTGCAATATGCGGCCTCCCAAATGTTCCTTTGACTGTCTTTTTAACATCTGAATATTCTATATCATAACCTAAGCTCTTTAATTTAGAGATTATCCTTTTCTTATTCCCTTCCCTTTTGACATTTATGTGCCTTATTAATTCAACCAATCTATTATTATTAGAATCGACAAATAATCCTATAACATCTATCTTATCATAATTGAATAAAGGATCGTCACAGCTTAGCTCTACACCAGATATTATCTCTATATTTTTACCCTTAGAATAATCAATTGCCTTCTTTATTGAACCCAAAGAATCGTGGTCTGTTATAGCAATAGCACTTAGCTTTTTTTCAATAGCAAAATCAACAAGTTCTTCAGGAGTTAATTCTCCATCTGATGATATAGTGTGATTATGTAAGTCTATCATTTAAATTCCCATCATTTCCTAATCATTCAATATGTCTATAAGCAGCAGCACAAGCTTATCAAATCTTTCTTTCCCTATTTTTACTTTTTGAACTGGAGTCATCTTCACAAACTCCCCCCCAGTAGAATCCTTAATCACTTCTTTTCTTCCAAAAGAACTATCAACAGTACTTGGCTGCCCAATATTTCCCCTAAAAGGATATATTTTGATATGTAAATGCTCTTTTTTTTCTTTCCATGTCGTGCATTTTCCATATGTGCCTATAGAAATCGCCATCCCCCTATCTTCAGATATAGCCTTTAATTCTTGGTCCTGTATCATCACTACAGTCATTGCCCTACATATATTAGAAAATATTACACCATAATTTTCAGCTAATTTAGGATAAAAACTTATTTGAGAAAAATGAGTAAGGTGAGAAAAAGGCATCAACTGTATTGTAAAATCTAACTTGAGGTCTCCCCCAGTTTTTGGAGATAAAGTAGCAAACCACCCATCTTTTAAATTTCCTACCTTGCATATCACTGCACCATATCCAGTCTTTTCACCAATACTGTATTTGACTTCTTTACACAGATTACATCCATCAACAAGAGTAACATCTTCATTAAATAATTTATCAGCTTCTTCAGATTTATACATTTTAATCCCCAATTACCCTGATATACTCATCATTCTTCCTCTCACTCAGGTAAGCATCAAAATATCCTACAACCACCCTATAATATTTCCCCCCTTTAATAGGGGTCACTTCTTCAACCACCCCACTTACCTCAACTGTCTCCCCTTCATAAGCAAGCATACAATAATCCCTAGAATAAAAAGCAATTTTATCTATAAGCAAATCTTTGCAGGAATCATCTCCAGAAATGAATTTTGAGTTAGAAATTGTATAACAACCAGGCCTCACAACCGAACTTTTATTATCTTTAACCAGCCCTTCAAATTTAGCTATCCCTAATTTCCTATACTTCTCTTCACCCCACTTAAACCAAGTTTCATCTTCATTCTCAACAGCAAATATTACAAACAAAGTTCCTTTAAAGAAACCTTCAGATTTTTTCCTATACATATTCTCAATATATATCTCTTTCTTATGTATAACATGTCTATTTCTTTTCTTATAGAAAGCTTCCCATTCTTCATAAGTCTTCCATCTTAAATCTGGATGATCATTCTTTTTTAAAAACTCCATCAATTCCCAGAAGTTTTCCTTACCATATACAACTATATTTACATCAGATATATTAGGAGAGTAATGCCCCATAAGGGTAGAATAGGTAATACCAAAATCCTTTAATTCTAGGCCGCTCTTAAGAATAAATGAAACAAACTGGGCAACTGTCTTAAGATGCTCATCCAAATCTCTCTCAGGCATACTCATAAGGTCAGCAAGTCCTTCTTTAGGAGAATAAATCCTTTCTATATTATTCTTTGAAACAATAAAGAACAATGGACTTTCTTCATGTATTGGGCTCTTGAATATATATTCAGAATAAGCTCCAGTAAATGTTTGAATATATTGTTTAAGCTCATCTTTATCTATCCAAAGATTAAGTCTGTTCATCTTCTTTCCAGAAATAAACCTGTAGGGTAAAAAATCACATGAAATCTTATCAGTAGGTATATACTTAGGCTTGACTAAAATCCCTTCTTCAGGATGTTCATTCCCATATACTTGGCAATGAATTCCGTCAACGGTTGTTATTATTGTAGATTCGTAGAAATGCATTTTTACAATCCAGATTTAATAAACTCAGCCTCCCTCCTATCACTAACATAAGCATCGAAATAACCGATTACAACCCTATAATATCTATCACCAATTGTGGGAGTCACCAATTCAAGCAACCCGCATGCAGTTATCTCTTCCCCGGTCAAAGCTTGCTGCACAAATGGGATTGAATATGTAACTACCCTCTTAATCCCTAAAGAACCATCAACATCCATATCTTTTCCATGATTATCTGTTATTTTACCATCTATAATCTCATAATATCCTGGCCTTACATGACTATTATAATGATCTATAACTTTCCCTTTCACTGTAACAAGTCCCATAGGCTCATACTTCTCTTCTCCCCACTTAAACCAAGTCTCTTCTGGTTCTTCAACAGTAAACAATGTAAAAACTGTATCCCCAAACATGCCCTCATACTTCTTTCTTTTCATATGCTTAACATATTCTTCCTCAGTAAAATGAGATGATTCTGAAGTCTTATGCTCTTTATAATATTCTGCCCATTCTTCATCAGTTTTCCATTTTAACAAAGAATGCTTTGCATCCTTCAAATAATCAAGTACTCTCCACCCATTATCTTTGCCATATACTATTAAATCTATATCAGATCTACCTGGAGTATAATTTCCAAGTAGAGTAGAATGAGTTATCCCTAAATCAGTAGACTTAACTCCACTATTTGTCAATAATTCAACCAATTCAACAACAAGAGTAAGATACTTATCTAGGTCATTTTTAGGCACTTTCAAAAGCTCTTGAAGCCCTTTTCTACTATCATGTACTTTTTTTATCTTGCTTTTAGGAACAACAAAGAACCAGTTATCATGAAATTTAGAATCATGTATATAATCAGGAAATTTTTGTCTAAACTGCTTTAGATATTCATTAACATTATCCTTTTTTGCAAAAAGATTGAATCTTACAAAACATTTTTCAAAAAGAAACCGATACTTCAGACCTTCTCCTTTTATCGCATCCTGAGGAATATACTTAGGTTTTACTATCACATATCCTTCAGGATGTTCATTTGCATAAGATTTACACTGAAATCCATCTACAGTATCTATCAATATCGATTCATAAAAATGCGCCAAATATATCACCTAATGCCCTTACAATCAATATTTTGGAGTAATTGTCGATATATAAATGTTATTAATTCATAATACATAATAGTTAATTTAAAGCATAAATTACAGTTTACTATAAGGTTATTACTTAAAGTAACTAAAAAATAAGTAAAAAACAAATCATTTATAAATATAATTTACTTTTTTAATATTAAATGTCATCAGCAAAAAAGATTGCAAAAAACACGGGTTTTTTGTTTTCAAAGGATATAATCGACAAAGTAATGTCATTTATCCTAGTTATAATAATAACAAGGTACTTAGGTAGTGCTGGGTTTGGAAAATATTCTTTTGCTTTTGCCTTTATCGGTCTGTTTATCATGTTCTCGCATTTTGGACTTACTACATATATGTTTAGAGAGATTGCAAAAGACAAAACCCGAGCCAAAAAACTTGCAGACAATATTTTTACGCTAAAACTTTTCCTTCTGATTAGTGTTTATATTATCCTAGCGATAATCGCATGGAACTTTCCAAAAACCAAAGAAATCATGCTATTAATATTCCTTGTAATGGTACATGAATTCTTTGCAGTACTCAATACATTGATGGGCACAATATTCAAAGCGTATGAAAGAAATGAATTTGGCATATATTCTACAATCATTGATAAAAGCCTAGCATTACTTCTGGGGTCATATGCCCTCATAAGTGGTTATGGCATACATACACTAGTCATAGCATTAATATTAGCAAAATTGAGTTCATTTGTATTCCGTTTCTGGATTATTTACAAAAAATTCATTAAAATCTCCATTGAAATTGATGTAAAATTCTGGAAAATCCTGATTAAAAACTCCATCCCATTCTGGCTAACAATGGTATTCCAAAGAATATATTACCGCATTGACACAGTAATGCTTACAAGTATGAAGGGTTATGTAGTAACCGGCTGGTATAATGCAGCCTCCACACTGATTGGAGCCCTCACATTTATCCCCACTGTAATCATGAGCGCAAGCTTCCCTGCATTATCCAGATTCTATCACATAAACGCAAAAGACCTATCCAAATTATTATACAAAAAAACGTTCTATTATCTTCTTTCAATTGGAATACCGATAAGTATTGGAATAAGCCTGTTATCACAACGCATAATCCTATTAATCTACAAAGAGAACTTTATTGGGTCCAGCATAGCACTCCAAATTTTATCATGGTCACTATTCCTTGTTTTTATAAACCAAGTAATGGGCTTCTTCCTAAACTCCATAAACAAACAGCATTTATTTACTTTATCTGCAGGTATCTGTGCATTATCAAATATAATCCTAAACTTTATTCTAATCCCCAAATTAAGTTATATAGGTGCAGCAACAGCAACAGTAATAACTCAGTTTATTAACTTCTGCCTATTGTATTATTTCACAAGAAAACATGGATATCCATTAAATTTGATAAAAATAAGTTACAAACCAATAATTGCAGGTATACTCATGGGTGTTTTGATACCATATATCAAATTCTTACATGCAATATACATAATACCTATTGCTGCTGTTGCTTATTTTATCGCACTAATCTCAATAGGGGGCATAGGAAAAGAAGAGATTAAATTGATAAAATCATTCTTACCCAAATCTTAAATATCTACATCAGAAAACTTAACCACAACCTTAATATATTCTCCTTTTTTACTATTAATTGAGATGAGAGTATGTTTAATTAATCCTGGAAGAACCTATTATGAAAAATCTTCTTCTGTATCTAATGTGGATATAGGCTTGCCTTTAGGGATAATGTATCTTGCCTCATTTCTAGAAAAAAAAAACCACGATGTCAAGATAATAGACTCATTAGTAATGGATGAAGCTGTTCTAGAAACAATAGACAACTCTAGAAGAAGATACGGCGCTCCATTAAAAATTATTAAATCAGAAGTTGAGAAATTCAAGCCAAATATTATAGGTGTTTCGAATCTTTTTAGTTCCCAGATAATTGATGCTGTAGAAACCACCAAAGCTATGAGGGAAATATATCCTACTATCCCACTTGTGATTGGGGGACCCCACGTAACTGTAAAAGGAAAAGAGTTTATGAAAAAAAATAAGCATATTGATTTTGCCCTACTAGGTGAAGCAGAAAACTCTTTTTCAGATTTATTATATCATATAGATGGCAAAAAGAATATAACAGATATTGATGGAATCATCTATAGAAAAAATGATAATATAATTGAAAACAAAAAATTAAGATTTATAAAAAATCTAGATGACTTGCCATTTCCAGCCTACCATTTAGTAGATATGGAAAAATATTTATCTTTATCTGAAAAAGGAATATACTCTAGGTCTATAGATGAAGAAAGAAGCATTTCAATAATTACCAGCAGGGGTTGCCCTTATAACTGTATATTTTGTTCTATCCACTGCCATATGGGCAAGGAATGGAGACCCCACTCTGCACAATATGTTATAGACCACATAAAACATGTAGTTAACAAATACAAAATTAAACATATCCATTTTGAGGACGACAATCTTACTTTAGACCTAAAAAGGTGCGGAAAAATTTTGGACGGCATTATTGAAAATAACCTTAATATCAAGTGGGATACCCCTAATGGCGTTAGAGCAGATCGATTTAATGAAGAAATCGCTTTGAAGATGAAAAAATCAGGATGCACCAAACTTACAATGGGTGTAGAATCAGGAGATCAGTCAGTACTGGACAATATAATTCAAAAAAATCTTAAACTAGAAAACGCCATTAAGATGGCAAGGATATGTAAGAAATTTAATATACCATTAAGTGCATTTTATGTTATTGGATTTCCTGGAGAGAGAAAAGAGAATATAGAAAAAACAATTAAATTTGCCCTAATGCTCCAAAGAAAATATAATGTGATGCAAGGTGGAGCTTTCTACGCAACCCCACTTTATGGTACAAGACTTTACAATATATGCAAAGAAAACTCATATCTTACTAAAGAGATAACCCCCCAAGCATTATCCGAAGCTACTGCAGCATATGGTACAAGTTTAATAAAAACAGAAGACTTCTCCCCTGAATATCTAAAAAAAGCAAATCAAAGATTGATAAGAGCTAATTACCTCAACTACTTATATCACCCTACAAAAGCAATAAAGTTTCTGTTCAAAAACCCTAAAATTATATTCAGTGTATTAAACAGGTTTTTAGGAAGATGACTTCAGATACATAAATTATTTAAATGGTCCAAAAAACTCATTTAATCACATAAAATCAGAAAAATAAAATGGTATCATCAATAAAACAACTCAATAAACTTCTTGCTGAAAAGAACAAACCAATATTATCCAGAACATTCAGATATCTCTCAATATTTTTAGCCAAACCCCTACTTTATACACCAATTACAGCAAACCAAGTTAGTTTTGTAAATCTTTTCCTACCACTTATATCTGCTTTTTTATTTACATTTAACAATTATACATATTCAGTAATAGCAAGTCTAATCTTATTCTTTTCAGTAATTCTCGACTTTGTTGATGGTGATATTGCAAAATACAAAAAACAAAAGTCATTATATGGTGTATACCTCGAATGCCTATACCATGAAATAGCTATGCCCTTTGTTTTTTTAGGGCTAGGTATTAACGCATACAATCACTATAACAACAACCTGTTTATTTATTTGGGTGTTTTTGTTATCTTAATGGTCTTCATAATGAATATAGTAAGACTAAATAAATACAAGATTATCCTACAATCAAAGAAAGGATTAGATAAAGAATTCTCCCCTGCATTAGCAATGAAAAAGAACAAAACACATTTACAAAAAATAGTATTCTTCATCATAGGCATATTCACCAAAATCACTATGTTTTGGCTTGTGATGCTCTTATTTTCCGTATTTAACTTACTGCATTATGCAATAAGCCTTTACGCTATTTTTTACCTGATTATTGGTACTTCTAAAATATTTATTGAACTAAGAACAGGTTTTAAGGAATTTGAGAATGGCTAAAGTTCTATTGATTAATCCCCAGGCAGAAATTGGGAAGAAAGTTAAAGGGGGTATTGCTGCTCCGCTTGGTTTGTTATCTATAGGTTCTTATGTAATCAAAAGGGGATATTCTGTTAAGATAATTAATACAATACTTGAAAATGATCCTATGAGAAATGTATTAGATGAAACCAAAGAAGCAAAATACATTGGACTAAGTGTGATGACTGCCCAGATTACACATGCTTTAATCATGAGCGAGAAACTAAAATCTCTAGGAAAAATAATAATTTGGGGTGGAATCCATGGTGAACTATTCCCTAAACAAACATGTGAAGATTCAGCTATTGATTATGTCATTTGTGGGGAAGGAGAAGCAACTTTCTTTGAATTGATAGATTCTTTAGAAAAAGGAAAAAGTGTAGAAAATATCCCTGGATTAGTACATAAAAAAGAAAATAAAGTCATAGTTAATCCACCAAGAAAACCATTGCCAGTCGAAGCTTTCTCTGATATAGATTATGGGCTTCTTGATCTAGAAAGGAAATTCAAGAAAAAAAGGATGCTTGAATTTGAGACTTCAAGGGGTTGCCCTTACCGTTGTGGATTTTGTATAGATACAATAGGTTGGAGGCACAATTGGAGATCCTTACCTGCTGAAACTGTTTTAAATGATCTGGAAAAAATGAAAGATAAATACAAAATTGAAGAAATTATATTCAGAGAAGAAAATTTCTTTGTAAATCAAAAAAGAGCAGAAAAAATAATTGAAGGTATGATCAAAAAAGGATTAAATATAAAATGGTCAACAAATATTAGAGCAGAGTATTTTAAAGATGATTATGTAAATGATGAATTTATGACAAAACTAAAAAAATCTGGTTTAACATCCCTTACATTCGGAGTTGAATCTGGATCTGAACGAGTCAGAGGATATATGAAAAAAGGTATTACAAGTGAACAAGTATTTAGGGCTGTAAGTTATTGTAAAAAACATGATATCCATTGTAATATTACTTTTATGGTGGGTTATCCTACTGAAACAAAAAAAGAGATATTTGAAACAATAAATATGATCAATAAGATAATTAAAATACATCCAGACGTAACAATCCGTGGGCCAGTGCCTTTTATGCCCCTCCCTGGTGCTTCTATTTATCAATATTGTCTTGATTGCGGTTTTAAAGAACCTAAAACCTTAAGAGAATGGTCCAAACGTGAATTTGATTTGCTGTCATATTTTAAAGAATATTGCGCTGATAGTAATTTTTTAGGTGTTGATAAAAAAGACCGTTATCTTATAGAAAATATTGGCAAATACTCCACCCTAGCTACCAGTTCATGGGGTAGAATTATGAGCTTCTCACCATTATTAATATTACCTACACTATTATGTAAAATCAGATGGAAGTTAAAATTCTTTAGATTCCCTATTGATTATAAGTTGTATAAATGGGTGACTAAAAAACTCCCAGTATATTAAAAATGAAAAGTATATAAAGTAATTCAAATATAATTAAAAAATGAAGAAAAAAATACCTAATAAAATTGACAGGGACCTCGTATTTAGATATTTCTCCAGACCCATTGGAAGATTACTTATCAAACCAGCCTATTATTTAGGTATAACCAGCATCCAATTAAGTTTATTCATGATGTTTCTCACTTTATTTAGTTTTGGGCTTATAGCATATGGGAAGATAATATTAGCCACAATTTTACTCCAATTCTGCATAATTCTCGATATGATGGACGGAACAATGGCAAAATTAAGAAACCAACAATCTGTATATGGCAGATTCTTATCAGCTATATGGCACAACAACATAATGCCATTATTCTTTCTGGCTGTAGGATTCCATTCATACAAATTAAACAACAATATAATATTTTTAATCATAGGTATACTTACAAGTCTTTTCATAATATCAATAAACTTAACAGAATATCTTAAAAGAACACTTATGTACAAATTTAGTTTGTTAAAACCATCTGGAAAATCAAAAAAATATCCTAAACTTAGATTAGATGAATGGATTATAATGCTTATTGCAGGCACAGGCTATATATTTACCTATGCATTGATACTTTCATTCTTTGGCTGGCTCCACTATATGACAATACCTTACTTCATATTCTACACTACATTATTCACTGCAAAATCCATTATCTTTCTAAAGAAGTTTTAGTACAATATAAACTCCAAAAAACAACATAATCAATCTAATATCTCATCAAATATATTATTAAATTTCTTTATAGCAATAGGATAATCCCATTCCACCATATACTGCCTTAATTTCTTTCCACTATTATTCCTTAAAATACTGTTATTATAATAATGAAAATAATTCTCTGCTAGTTTTTCCTTGTCCCTCGGCCTAGAATAAAGCACCATATCCTTAAAAACAGATGTAAATGACCCTATACTAGATAAACATAAAGAAACACCTGCAGAAGCAGCCTCATAAACAGCCATCCCCATCCCCTCTGGATCTGAAACATTAACAAAAACATCTGAAACGTACAAAGCTTCCCTTACTTTTTTATAATCAACACCACCTGTAAAGATAACACTATCAGATATGCCCCATTTTTTTATAACTTCTTGAACATCCCCTACTTCCTTATATCTCTCACTCCCTTGTTCCTTATAATGAGGGTTCCTTGTTTGATCCTTACCCACTACCAACATTTTTGAATTTTTTACCTTTTTATTGAACAATGCAAAAGCTTCTACCATAACATCAAGATTCTTAAACTTCCTAAAATTAGCAACAGTAGTAATCACAAAATCCCCATTATCTATGCCATACCCCTTACGTATCTTATCTAAACTTCTTTTAGGCTTCTTTGAAAAAAAAGAATAATCTATAGCATGTGGGGAAAAAACAACCCTATCACTTCTCAAACCATTTTTTATATATTCTTCCCTCTCATAAGGTGTTAAAGCAAATATCCTAGTAAACATATTCATAAAAAATAAAGAAATCCGCTTAAACAGCCAATTAGAACCAAGCTCATAAGTCTGAGTAACCAACACACTTTTCTTAAAAGACAAGGGTGATAATAATGAAGGGGGATAAGGTCTCCCCTGAGCATATACTAATTTTATATCCCTATCAAAAAACAAATGCAACAACAAAGAGAATGTATTAGGAAATTTCCTTACTTTAATACCTTCATAAGAATCTCTATCTTTATTCTTCCCTTTACTCAAAGTCCACAGTTCTGGCAAAAAACCCCTTTTCTCCAATACCCTCAAAGGATTGAGCATATAACTCTGTTTCTTGGATATCTGATCACCACAACCAGTAGCAATACCCATCACAATTTCAACAACTTTTGGTTTTTTTGAATTCATATTTTACCAGACAAAAATAGGCTATATTAATCTTATGAATTTAAAGTTAGTATCCCCATTAATTATCTTTACTAAATTTAAAAATGCCTTTAAGTAGCGGCAAAGCGGTCCGTATAGTCCATTTTAGTTCCCTCATTGACTTAATCAAAAACAAAAACTCAAAAATCTTTGAAGGTCTGAAATAAAAGCTTGTATACGCTTTTCTTTGATACTTCAATACTTCTTTACTCTTTAAATCACCTAATTCATAATGCCCTTCATTAATAGTATAATACCCCTTATCAACACTAGAAGCATCCCTAACAAATTTCCCTTGTTTTTTTATCATCTCAAAAAGCTCTGTATCCGGCATAGGAATAGTGATTGCAAAATTTGCTATATGTGGATTTGCTTTCTTTGCAAAATCTATTGTTCTCTGCATAGTCTCAGAATTATCTCCAGGTAAACCCAACATAAAGAACCCAAAAACAGTAATCTTCTCTTCCCTAAACCACATTATTGCCTGAACAACCTTATCAAGATCCAAATTTTTCTTTATATTTTTCATAATTCCTGGATCTCCAGTTTCTATACCTACCCCTACTTTATACACCCCAACTTTTTTCATCTTACATACAATCCCCTTAGTTAACCTATCTGCTCTAAGCCCATTAGGAAATGTTATATGCACTTTTATCTTTCTTTCAATAAGCATATCTAATATTCTTTCTGCCCTTTCAAGATCTAAGGTAAAATTATCATCTAAAATATCTATTTGTTTAACATTATATTTATTAACCAAAAGTTCTATTTCATCAATAATATTTTCTGGTGAACGTTTCCTAAACTTGCTTCCAAAAATATTCTTATTACAATATACACATTGATATGGACAACCCCTGCTTGTTAATACAGGAGCAACAGGACTTTCCCTGGACCTGCTTTCATAAAGTTTCAAATCTGGAAGAAGATGATAAGCTGGAAAAGGAATCATATCCAGATCCTCAATAAGGCTTTCTCTTGGATTATTCACTATTTCTCCCTTTCGAATATAGCTAACCCCCCTCATACCATCTAAATTTCCTTCATTCTTAACAATATTCCAAAACACCAATTCCCCTTCCCCCATTACAACACAATCTGCTTCTGATTCATCCAAGGTCTCCTTTACCATTGAAGTTGCAAAAGGCCCCCCAATCACAACAAATTTTCCAATACTTTTCTTAAGAAATTTAGAAATCTGATTTGCATCTTTAGCATAAGCTATATTAGATGATATACCTATAAAATCTGGATCAAAATCCTCAATTAATTTTAGAATCTCATTATCTTCTAATCTAAGAAGATTTGCATCAATTATCTTACAATTTACCCCTTTTGATTCAAGAAATGACGCTATATAAGCTAATCCCAAAGGGGGGTAATTTGTTGCCTCATTTATCTCCCTTGCAAAGAAAGGAAATGGCCTGATAAGCACTACTCTTTTAAAAGTCATTTTTTCTTAAAGCTTTTAGAAGCATCATGAACATATTATAAGCATGGCTGAATGTTTTCATTTTAGAGTTGCCTGCTTTTCTCGCCTTATAATGTATTGGAACCTCAATTATCTTCAAGTTATTTCTTTTGGCTTTTATCAAAAGCTCAAAATCCATCCAGCTGTCTTCTTTTAATTTATCCACTGTAAGCATATCTGTCCTGAATGCCTTAAAACCGCATAATGTATCTGTAAGGTGTTTCCCAATTATTAATGAAACAAGCAACGCAAAAACCCTATTACCTGGTATATGTATCCATTTCATTGCCCCCTTTTCCATAGGATATATTAATCTTGAACCATTAACAAACTCTGCTTTTCCTTCAAATATGGGATTCACTATCTTAGGAATTTCTTCAGGGGGAGAAGTCATATCAGCATCAAGGATTATAGCAACCTTACCTTCTGCTCTTTCTAATCCTTTTCTAAACGCATATCCTTTTCCCTTATTAGTCCTGTAACTAACTACCCTTATTTGTTTAAGATGTTTACTTTTTATCTTTCTTGCAATCTCTGCTGTCCTATCTTTACCCCCATCATCAACCACAATAGCCTCTGTTTCATAAGGCATCTGCGGAATTCTCTTCAGGCACTCCCCAATATTGCCTTCTTCATTAAGACAAGGAATAATAATACTTAAGTCCATCACTGATCCCCCTCACATTCTTTCCCAATTTTACTCTTAAAATAACTTTGGTCCTTTAAATCAATTCCTAGTTTAAGCTTATTGACATAATATTCAATAATTTCATTAAAAATAAAATCAAGATCCTTGCTCATCTTCCATCCAGGATAATCTGCCTTAAACTTGGCCATATTTGAAATCCACCATATATGGTCAGATTCCCTTTCAGGACCTTCCTCAAAATCAAGCTCTACTCCAGTCTTTATTTTTATTGCATCAATTGTTTCAAAAATAGAGACAGAATTTTGTCTCTGCCCACCCAAATTATAAGGCTGCCCATATAATCCAACTGAACTAGGTTTAGGTTTCTTAATAAATTCATAGATGGCAGATGCAACATCAGAACTATGTATCTGGTCCCTCACCCTATAGCCTCCACCAAAGATATTATATTTTTTCTTTGACAAAGCACATTTCACAATATAAGGTAAATAACCATGCATCTCAACAGCCCTTGAATTTTTCCCAGTTAAACAACCACCCCTGAATGTGGCTGTCTTCATCCCATAATTAACACCATACTCCTGCGTATAAAGATCGGCAGCAGTCTTTGAGACCCCAAAAGGAGTATGTCCGCATCTATCTATAGGTAAAGTTTCATCAAAACTATCAAATGCCTCATTTTCGTATCTTTTTCCAACAACCTTATACTTAAAATAATTAGGATAATCCCCATAGACTTTATTAGTTGACATAAAAGCAAAAGGAATTCCAGGATTAATATTTCTTGTAAGCTCAAGGAGCTGCAATGTTCCAAAAGCATTTATCTGAAAATCCTCCATAGGTATCTCTAAGCTCCTAGGATGTGATGGCTGTGCAGCAAGATGAACTATAGAATCAACCTTCTTAATTATTTCGCCCAAGATATCTTTATCCCTTATATCTGCTTTTACAAACTCCACCTTTTCGTTAAGTTTTTCTTCTTCAATATTGATTAGGTTATCGGCATCATCACCAAAAATACTTTTCCGCATATTATTATCTACACTGATTACTTCATGCCCTTTTTCAGTAAAAAGCCTACAACATGCTGATCCTATAAGGCCAGCCCCACCTGTAACTAATATTTTCATTTTACCCCCTAAATATTCTTCAATAAATATCAATCTGTTTTTATATCTTTTGGTAGCTTGTTTTTAAAAGATAAAAAAATAAAGTAAAACAATATACAGAACAAAGTTAACAAAGTTATTATCATACCTATCTTAAATGACCTTGGAAAATAGCTAAATTCAATCTCATAATCATCACTATCCACAAAAACACCACTTGAAAAACCATTTGTCCTTAATATCACCCTATTATCATCAGCACCCCACCCATCATACAAAAAGTATTTCTCAGCTACCACAACAAAACCAGAACTGCCATCTAAATCGATTCTTATACTATTTGGCTTATATTCAGATACACTAATCATTTCAATTGACCCATAATCAGAGGCATACATATTTAGTAGATCATCAATCTGTCCTTTTTTTAATGATGTTTCACCATTAAATATATTGGGCATCAATATACCGCCATTATTCGAGTATTGCTTGAGTTGAGCCACATCTTTTGGTTGATCAAGGAGTATAACCGCATCAAATTTCAATAAAAACCATTCATCCTGTTCATATAACTCATTAATATCCAGGGGGATTATAGCAAGATTAGCAGGACTAAATCCATTACCCAATATGATTGAATACATAGCATCTACTGTCTCTTTTTCACCACCAAGAACAAGAATAGTATTGTTAACCCTATAAGCCCTAGGCACGTATCTTTTATTCAAATAAAGATATGGACCAAAATTCCCATCACAAGCATCTGGCTTAAAAGACACAGAAGGGTCGCAAGACTCAAATTCTTTCGTTAAGACCAAATCCGAATTATTTAGGGTAGTATCTGAATAAAAATATTTAGTATTATACATCCCCAATATCTTTGATGGATTTGAAAACGCAATAGGATTTATGAACTGCAATAAATACTCTGATTCAAAAGTATTCAATTGACCATGTATAGTTGAGATTCCCATAGGTACCCATCTTGATTGGCCCCCACCACCTATATGATTAAACATGTCCCATTGATGAACCCTAAACAAATTCCCCACTTCAAATTCATTGAGATAAACCATAAGCTCATTTCTATTCATCTCTTCTTCCATATTAATTCGCCTATAATTCTCATTTGGAGGCTCATAAGGCAATCCAATCAATAACAATATAAACAAAACAAGGAATATCATAATAATAAATTGTTTCTTTTTTACCCTACTAGCAATATTCTTAAATAAAAAACTAAAGCCAAATGCACTTAACACACTAAAACAAAAAGGAACAAGATGAATTACTCTGATTATATGGTGCTGCTTATTAAAACCTGGGAAAAACTTCCATAAAAAATAAAAAAGATGTGAACCAATAGCTACGTTAGATAATAAAACTATTGAAATGACAAAAAACAAGACATATTTATTCTTGATTAAAGGTAAAGCGAGTAAAGCAAGAATAAATGTAAAAATGCCGATCATAATCTCATTAGACCACTCAAGCCCATTTTCAGTAGTCAACCCAACTACAATCTTAACAAGAGGATCAAACAAGCTATTTGACTGTATATGATACCCCTTAGCAGACTCAAAAGACCTTACACCACTTAAATCAGAAACCTTGCCAAAATCCGTTAAAGGAAAAAGCCTTATTGCAGATAAACCAAACAAAACTATTGAAAATACGATAAAGATCGATATCATTTTTTTATATTTTTTCAATGAAATTAATGTGAAAAAGATAAAAAATAAAGAAATAAAGAATAACATATAAGTAAAGGTAGAAACATCTCCTGCATGGAATGCTAATACAGAAAATATTCCAGCAAAAATAGAATTTTTAATCCATTCTTGATTCTTATACGCCCTAAAAAGAAAAAAGAAGATTGCAGGAAGCCAAACTATTGAATCAAAATGTAATTCTCCCCCTGATGTTAATGCACTCAGATTATACCTATTGAACATAAATGTAAAAGCCCCAATAATGGAGTATTTATAGTCTAATTTCAACTCCCAAATTAGAAAATACATTGTAATACCTATAATAAAAAGTTGAAGCATCCCAAGTAGATTAAAAGCAACATTAAATGAAGGAAGCAAAACAATAAGTATATTTGCTATATTAAAAACAGGTGCCTGAGGGTATTGAAAATATGGTGTACCACCATAAATATAAGGAACCCACAAAGGAAACTGATGATTATCAACAATTGATTCCTTTACCAAGATACTATTAATATCATACTGCCCCCTCATATCCCAAGTTGGATCATATTTATCAAAACTAAATTTAGAATTCAACAAGCCCCAAATTATAACAGCCAATAATATTATAATTATGCCTAGTATTCTTTTATTTTCAAATAGTTTCTTAAATTTAAACTGCGTATTTAAAATCATATTCAACCACAACAACCTATAACAACTTAAAAACAACCATGCTCTTTGTTTGATGAACTACCTGGAATTTTTCAGAACTGATTATTTCCTGCAATCTTTTCGGAAGAAGCTCATTTGTTTCATTTTCACCAAATGGTCTAACAAGATCCCTATAAGACATGCTATCCATGACTAAATACTGGTATTTTTCTTTTTTCAGCCAGTTATAAAGCTCAGAAACATTTTGATATAATAAATCTTTCCTGAATTCTATCAGATTATCACACCACATACAGCTAAATTTATCTAGGCCAATAACTATTTCATCGCCAGAATATGAAAAAACCTTTGTATTAACTGGCAGGGTTTTTAACCACATATACCCGCTAACCTCATCATTAGAAGTCCACACACCCCCTGGCAGCCACATAGCAGTATTCAATGTATATTTTTGTTGACCAGAAGTTAGGAATATCAAAATAATAATTAAAGAAATAGTAGCTATCTTTGGCACCTTCATCTGTTTGAGAAGTTCAACTATAAAAACGAATCCATGCGCTGCAATTAAAGACAAAGGAATAGCAAACAACATCCAAAACCTAAATGCAAACAAACCAACAGGAAGATTAAAAGTCACACTATTTATACCAATAAATGTAAATAACAACCACAACAATGCTACACTAATCCAATGATTTTTTTCATCAGCTAATGATTTATACCGCCTTAAAATAATAATTAAACTTAAAAAAAGCAAAATTGACAAAACAATACCTACCCCAATAGGATTATTAATCAAATTTTGTGATTTTGCAACAAAAAAATCATTAAATGTGTATGCTCTAGTAGCCGTACCCGAATTACTAGGGAATGCCCTAGCAAGCTTACCTATCAATTGCGTTATAAAATTTGTTTCCTGAGTACTAAAAATTATTGCCTTTTTCCCTTGCTTCCCAAACATTGCCCCAATCTTATTATACCACCATAATAAAGACAACAAAAAACCACCAATCATTGCAAATAATACATTCCATTGAACTTTCTTCTTTAAAATAGAAAAGACAACTAAATATATACCAACCAATATTGAGATTTTTATTGCCTGTGTAGGTTGTATTAGAAAAATTCCTGAATATACCAACATAAAAGCATATTTCCACCGACTATCTTCCCTTATCCTGCCTATTGAATACATCAATGGGAAAAAACAAGTAACAACTAAAGAATGTGACCATATAAAATGACTCAAATAACAAGGCACCATAACAAATATAGATGTCGAAAGTAATGCCTTATTCCTATTTCCAACAAATTGTTTAGCAAAGAAATAAAAAAAGAGCACACCTAAGGAAATGATCAATGCATTGAAAAACTTCATGGTCCACATAAGAGATGATGATGTTTGATGCAATACTCCAAAAAGAACAGCAAAACCAGGGGGATATGGGTCTATATATTTAAAGACATTATTAGTATCCCTCACATTTTTCTCCATTGTCACATATTTAATGCCTTTAGCATGAGTCCAAGGGTCATCATCCTCAAGATAAGGATAAACAAATGACCCCTTTACATACATAAATAGAGTAAGAAAGAACATCACTAAAACTAAGATAACAGCAATATTTGATTTTGTTAATTTAATAGATGGAATTTTAATGCTATTCCTAAATCTAAACATATTATATACAGGAATTATAATGCTAAGCACTAAAAAGATCTTCCAATCTATAGGTATATGCAAAAGATTTAATATTACCCCTAAAAGGGGGATTACACCTAAACCAAAACCAATCCTCATTAAATTCCTTTCAAAAAGATTATTTGAACTTTTTAGAAAAAAAGAGATACTATAACCTAAGCCATAGGTATAAATAAAAAACAATATTATTGTTATTATGCTCATTGTACCCCCTATCAAAAACAATCGAAACCTATATAAATAGTTTACTATAATCAAATATCTAATGAATATTAAACCATTAATGAGAAGGACTGTATTTCATATAATCAGAACACGACAATTTAATGATAAATGTATAAAACAGTTTGCAAAAACAATACACAATAAGAAAATTCTGGAATTAGGTTCTGGAAAAAGAATACGCGGGAAATGTAAGTATTCCAGCAAAAAGTTCTTTGACAAATCAAATAAATTTATCTGTTCAGATATTAACAAGAAGTTTGGTCATAATGTAATAGATGCCACAAAGATGAAGCTTAACAAAGAGTTTGATGTGGTATTATGCCTAAGTGTTTTAGAGCACATATTTGATTTTGAAAAAGCAGTCAAAAATATCTACAACGCCTTAAAAACAAGTGGTATGGCCGTGATATTTGTACCTGGTTTTTATCCATTGCATGAAGAGCCCAATGATTACTGGAGATTTACAGAACATTCTTTAAAGAAAATATTAAAAGATTTTAAAAAAGTCAATATCAGAACATTTGGTATAAGACAGTATCCTTTTGGATATTATATAGAAGCCAGAAGATGATATTCTACTCGATACATATATAGAAACATATATAAATAGTTCTTCATTAATCTACAACCATGAAAGTCATAGTTACAATTCCAGCCTATAATGAGGAAGGAACAATCGGCAGGGTAATTACAGATATAAAAAAAGTTATGGACAGTAATAAGTATGATTATGATGTTCTTGTTGTTGATGATAGTTCTAAAGATAAGACAGCAGAGATAGCAAAAAGAGAAGGGGCCATAGTTTACTCTCACCCAAAGAATTATGGTTTAGCAGAAACATTCAAATCAGAAATGAAAAAATGTCTTGAATTAAAAGCAGACATAATTGTACACATAGATGCAGATAGGCAATATCTTGCTGAAGAAATACCTAAACTAATAAAAGAAGTAGAGCACGGAAATGACCTTGTCCTAGGATCTAGATTTAAAGGAAAAATAGAACATATGCCTTTTATCAAAAAATTAGGGAATAGGCTCTTCTCAAGGGTGATTTCAAACATATCGGGTCTCAAAATTAGCGACTCGCAAACTGGATTCAGAGCATTCGATAAAAAAGTAGCTGAAATGAAAATAATCTCATCTTACACATATACTCAAGAACAAATAATAATGGCTGTAAAAAACAAGTTCAAAATAAAAGAAATTCCCATTTATTTTGCAAGGCGGAAAGATAAAAGTAGATTAATGAAAAATCCTTTTGATTTTGCTTTAAAAGCTTGGCTAAATATTCTCAGAGTATATAGAGATTATGAACCTATGAAATTTTTTGGTAGAATAGGTGGTTTCTTTCTATCAACTGGTTTTTTACTAGGTTTATGGCTCATTTACTTATATCTAACAAACGGCGCTATTGGAAGGATACCCTCACTAATATTGAGTATGTTATTAATTGTAATGGGGATACAAATAATGCTATTTGGATTTCTAGCTGATATGAATAAAAGATGAAAAAAAAGGCACTTATCTTAAAATTACTAGTTAGTGTCCTTATTCTGGGAACCCTAATTTATAAAGTTGGAATAAAAAGCATAATAGATACCCTCTTAAAAATAAATATTTTATATTTGCCAATAATTTTTATTGTAATCATATTAATTAACTTTTTTGGGGCTTGGAAACTAATGCTTTTTTTCAAACCAGTAGGTATCAAAATGCCATTTTGGAAAATTTATCATTATTATTTTCTAACATGGTGTCTAAGTTTATTCATACCTGGAAAAATAGGTGAACTTTGGATGGTCTATTTCTTAAAAAAAGAAAAAACAAGCCTAGGTATTGGAAGTGCAGTTGTGATTATGAATAAATTAATTGGGATAATCGTTGTGTTCTTCTTAGCTATAGGGGGCATGCCTTTATTCTTTGATGCAATCCAATCATTAAAAATAATTTCAGTATTTTTTATTGGACTCTTACTTTCTATTTACATCCTTTTCTCAAATTTTAGTAGGAAATTCATAAGGAAATTCATATTAAGAAAATGGGAATCAAAATTTGAAGGATTCTCAAAAACGTTATTCACCCTGCTAAAAAATCACAAACCAAGTATACTATATAATTCCCTATTAAGTTTAATAAACTGGATTACCAATGCTTTTGTAATATACTTTTTATTCTTGGCTTTTGGACAACATGTCCCTATTCTCAAGATAATACTCATAAATGCCATACTAACTATAATTACAATGATTCCAATAAGCATAAATGGGCTAGGAATCAAAGAATACACTGGAGTATTTCTCTTCAGCCTATTAGGGATATCTACACTGACAACTACTAGCGTATTCCTAACATATCTAATATCAATATACTTAATTTCTCTAATATATATCATTTTATTCTTCGAAAGAAAAAATAAGTTAAACATAACAAAATCTACTGCCAAAAATTAAACCCTAAATTATAATGCTGTACAATCTCTGCAGACATGATGTAGTTTATTATTACGTAAATTCATTCTAAAAGAACTATACTTACCATTATTCCATATTTTACCAAAAGGTGCTTTAAGGATATTACCACACACATAATGTTTACTTGATATATTCCTGCAACAAGGAGTGACGTACCCTTCATAAGTTATATAAGTCTGCAACCATGGCGAAACACAATTTTCCCTAGCCGCTCTTTTTTTAACTACTGGAATTATAACTTCAATACCTTTCTTAAATCCCACTTCCCTCATTTTGTTTAAAAAAGAATTATACTCTAAAGAAAGCGACTCAGATTCAGGTACAGTTTGTCCCTCTTTTCCAACCTGAACTTCTTGAATATTTATTTTTTTAATCCCTAATTCTTCCATTATATCGAGAATTCCAAACATTTCTCCCTTATTTGTCTGCATAAGGGTTGTATTAAACATGATTTCTGGTTTTGAAACATTTAATTTTTTCTTTAATGTCTGAATATACCTCAAATTCTTCATCAAGAGTTCAAAATTGCCCCCCCTCCTAACAACATCATAAGTCTTTTTTGTACTTGCATCAAATGAAACAAATAAAGTATCTAACTTGACCCCAATAAGTTTATTAGCCATAGTTTCATTTATCAATAAAGCATTTGAATATATCATAACTTGATTTCCCCTTCTTTTTTCATAATCTACCATTTTTAACAGGCTCTTATTAAGAAATGGCTCCCCTATACCTGATAATTTAACAGTATGATAATAGTTAAAATTCCTTATTATCTTCTTAAAATTATCAAAAGATAATTCCCCCTTTTGATCTCTTTTAAGATTATTAATATAACACATATAACATCTTAAATTGCACCTATTGGTAACTTCAATCTGGATATTTCTTGGTTTAGATATAACTTTCTCAGGCAAACGTATGTTCAACAAGTAATCGATTCCATTAAAAAATAATGATTTCATACCCATCGTCTTCAAATTCAAGATTATTTTTTGGAGTAACATATTAATCACTTAATTACACATTTTAATTATATATTATATCATCAAAAGCCAAGTGCCTACCAGTTATATCGTCCCTATCCAAATAAATTCTAGCCCAAACCTCGAAATTAAGTAAGGTCCACAGCTGCCTACTATAATATACCTTAGAATTAGAGTAGTTATTAAATAGTTTTTGGATATAGTTATGATTAAAAAAACCCCTTTTCTCCACTGATTTCTTAGACAAAAGCTCTTGGGAAATCCCTTTTAACTCTTTCTCAAGCCACCTATGCACAGGAACATTAAACCCATGTTTTTTTCTTGTATAGATTTTACGAGGAACTTTCCCTTTCATAGCCCCCCTCAAAACATATTTTTCCTTATTGAACCTAAGTTTAAGTTTGTGTGGAATCTTACAGCCTAAATTGACTACATTCGAATCTAAAAATGGAACTCTTGCTTCCAATGAGTGCGCCATAGTTGTCTTATCAACTTTCATCAATAGATCCTCTGGCAACCAAGTCTTAAAATCAAGAGCCATCATAGAATCCATTATTTTTCTTTTGTCAAAGAATGGATTTACTACATCAACATCAGGCCTTCCTGCTAATGACCCATTGCATAATTCCTTTTTCTCTCTTTCCGAGAAGAAAGATACAAGCTGCAAGTAATAATCTGAAACAGATTTTGCAGAATGAAAATCCTGAATCCTCTTAAAGAATAATGACTTATTAAAAATTCCTCCAGCTTCAGAAACAATCCGCCTTATACTTAAAGGCATTGTTTTATAATAAGGATGAAATGCTTTGAGATATTTGTATTTCCTATAACCCCCAAAAAGTTCATCAGCACCCTCACCTGTAAGAACAACAGACACCTTTTTCTTTGCAAACTCAGAAAGTATATATGTTGGGATAGAAGCAAAATCAGCTATTGGCTCATCCATATGCCACATTATCTTAGGGAGCAAGTTAAAGGAATTTTCCTTGATAAAAAATTCATGATGGTCTGTATTATAATATTCTGCAACAAACTTTGAAAATTTTGTTTCGTTATATCCTTCGCCAGAATCAAAACCGATTGAAAAAGTCTTTACTGCCTCATTGCATTGCTTCTGCATCAAAGCAACAATATAAGTTGAATCTAATCCCCCACTTAAAAAAGCACCCAAAGGCACATCACTCATCAGCCGTCTGCCAACTGCCATTTGCATAGCACTATCAATATCTTTTGCATATTTTCTTGCACTACTTTTCTCTGGTCTTAATTGAAAATCCCCATATTTCTTTAGTTCACCTTTTTTTGTTTTATCATCATATTTAAGATAATATCCTGGCTCAAGTTTATTTATACCTTCAAATATAGTATTATTTCCAGGAGAATATCTAAATGTAAGGAAGTTATAGAGTGCACTTTTATTTATTTCTCTTTTTATTTTCTCATGTAGCAAAATAGCTTTCATCTCAGATGCAAAAATAAGCTTATCCTCAATTATAGAATAATATAATGGTTTTACCCCTACTTTATCCCTTACAATAAAAAAAACATTCTTTTTTCTATCCCAAATAGCAAAAGCAAACATCCCATTGAACAAAGAAACACACTTTTCACCATATTCTTCATATGCATGAACAATAACCTCTGTATCAGTATCTGACTTGAACTTATGCCCTTTTTTCTCAAGTTCTTTTTTAATACTAATAAAATTATAAATTTCACCATTATATGTAACCCAAACTGAAGAATCCTCATTGCACATTGGCTGCTTCCCTTTAATGCTTAAATCTATTATGCTAAGCCTTGCATGACCTAATGAAACATTCTTATCACAAAATATTCCCTTTTGATCTGGCCCGCGATGTTGCTGTATAGAAACCATATCATTTACCAGTTTCTTATCTTCCCAATTAAAACCACAGATCCCACACATTTTATTCTTTCACCTTTACTTGCTTACCATAATTCATATAAAATCTTAACATCCTTACTAACTCTTTCCTATTTTTTAACAAAGATAAAAAATAATTAATAATCTTAATATAAATATGTTTTTTTCTAAACAACATCACAGGATTAAATATGAAACTTATAAGATTCAATTTATAAGTATTAACAATATCTTTTAATCCTTTTTGGAGATCTTCATTTGAAAGGTCCTTTAACTTAAGATGCCCAAAATCATAGCCAGTTATTCCGCCTTTAGTTTCAACAAGCATTCCTTCCTTCTCTGCTAGATTATACAAGTCTGTCCCATAAAGGGGCGTAGTTGCCGCTACAAAAATAAAATCTGGTCGAGCCCTTTTTATGAAGTTTACAGTCTCTTGCAGCGTTTCATTAGTTTCACCTGGAGAACCTATCATAATATTTGCCCTCCCACAAATTCCTGCCTGCTCTGCCCACTTTATTGCTTGCTCTGCCTGCTCAACCTTAGTTCCTTTTCTCAACATATTCATGATCTTCTGTGAACCACTTTCTATACCATAAGAAATATATACACATCCTGCTTTAGCCATCCTCTTAAGCATCTCTTGGTTTACTGTATCTACTCTGCTCGCAAGACCCCATTTTATCTTTATATTTTCCTTGATTAACGCATTTGAGAATTCCATCATCCACTCACTGCTAAAAGTTGGTTCATCAACCCCCAGATCCAATGATTTAATTTTATATTCTTTTATCAAGAATTTTATTTCACTTACAACATCATTAACGCTCCGGTACCTTACCTTGTTACCAGTCAATTTGCGTAAAGTTGGCTGACAGAAAAGACAATTTCCAGGACATCCCTTACTTACCAACAAATTTGTGCCAGGATATGGGAGGGGCATTAATGGAGCATTTTTAAGGTATTCTCCCATGGGTAACAAATCTCGTGCAGGCCAAGGTAACATATCTAAACTCTCTAACATAGGTCTTGAAGGATTCACTATTACATTATTATCTTCATTATAAGCCATGCCTTTTATTTCTTTATAATCCTTATTTTCTTTCAAAACATATAAAAGCTCAGGAAAAGTTTGCTCCCCCTCCCCATATACAGTAAAATCTACATCCATATCCCTTGCAACCTCCTCAGGATTTATTGTGGGATGGGAACCCCCCGCAATAATTTTAGTTTTTGGAAGCACATCTCTAACTATTTTTATATAGTTTATTGCGAATTCCTTTAATGAAGTTGCGAAAGAAAGACCAACAACATCTGGTTTAACATCCATTAAATCTTTTTTGAAATGATCCCAGTTTTCATAAAATATACCATCCCTTAAATATACTTCAAATCCTTTTTTTCTTAGAATAGCACCCAAATAAGCTATTCCCAAAGGGACCCTAAAACTAAGATCAACAAAATTAACTCCCTTACCTCTAAACCTCGTATAAACTATCATTACTTTCATTTTTTCTCAAGTACATTTTTATACACAGCTATAAATCTCTTAGCACAATCGTTCCAAGATGCTTTCTGATCTAAAACATAATTTCTAGCTTCTTTAGAAAACTTTTTTGAAAGTCCATTATCTAAAAGAAGCTTATTTACTTTTTCTGCAATAGCTCCTGAACTTTTTGGTTTAATCAAAAAACCTGTTCTTCCGTCTTTAATCAACTCATTAGACCCCCCAATATCAGTTGCAACTACTGGTGTTCCAGAAAGCATAGCTTCACAAACAACATTAGGTCTACCCTCGGATAAACTAGGCAAGACAAAAACATCAGCTGCAGCCATATACAATGCAACTTCTTCAGGAAGCATACTACCCATTAATTTAACTTTATCCTGAATATTCATGCTTCTAACCATTTCAACTAATTTATATCTCAAAGAACCTTCACCCACTAAATAAAGTATAACATCATCCCTGTCAGTCAATATCTTCGAAGCAGCGTTCACTAAATAACTAACCCCTTTCCTCTCTATAAGCCACCCCACAAACAATATAATCTTTTTATCAACATCTAATCCTAATTTTTTCCTAATGTTATCTTTGCTTCTGGGCTTATACAACTCGGTATCAACACCATTAGGAACAGCTAAGATTTTATTTTTAGAAACACCAAACTTGAGTAAACTATGGGCATGATGTAAGTTATTAGGTGTTATATAATCACAATTCTTAAGCACATATTTCAATATTGGTTTCATTAACTTATTTTTTGAAGCCATTTGAACAGCAATACCTCGAGTAGAAAGGACCAGGGGTTTTTTATATAATTTCTTCATAAAAACACCTATTAAACCAGATAATATCCACTGAGCGTGAATTATATCAGCCCCCTTACAGTACTTCATAGATTTTAAGAAATAAGAAATCAAATAAGGTATAAGCTCTAGTCTAGCAATAAAACTCCTTTTTAGATTATGTGGCAATCCGCCCCCCCTATACAAACTTTGTAAAAAAGCAGGATATAAATACTGGAATCTATGTACCTTTACATTATTTATAATCTCTTCTTTTTTCCTGCTTTCTTTATAATAAGGGCACACAACATCTACATCTAATCTTTCAGCTAAACTTTCAGCTAATTTAAATATAAAAGGACTCTGAAAATGTCCTTTATACGCAGGAAACGATGTAGTCAAAATACATACTTTCATAAGTCCAAAGATTACTGTTTTTTATTTAAAGATTGTGAATTTTCTATTATATTAATGAAATTACTAAAGAACAAAATATAAATTAGATTAATTACTTGACAATCCCTTAAAATACTCAACAGTCTTTTTCAATCCCCCATCCAACTCAACCTTTGGCTCCCAATTTAACTTCTCCTTAGCCAAACTTATATCAGGCCTTCTCCGAGTAGGGTCATCCTCAGGCAAATCTTCAAATATAACTTTAGATCCTGAACCAGTCAACTTAATAACTTTCTTAGCCAACTCTAAAATTGTAAACTCAGTAGGATTCCCCAAATTCACAGGACCAACAAAGCCTTCACAATTCATCATCTTAACAATCCCATCAATCAGATCAGAAACATAACAAAAACTCCTAGTCTGTTTCCCATCACCATAAACAGTTATATCCTTGCCAGCAAGCGCCTGTATAATAAAATTAGATACAACTCTACCATCATCTCTAGCCATCCTTGGACCATATGTATTAAAAATCCTAATAACTCGTATATCAACCTTATTTTGCCTATGATAATCAAACATTAACGTCTCTGCGCACCTTTTTCCCTCATCATAACAAGCCCTAGGCCCTATAGAATTAACATTACCCCTATAGCCCTCTTTTTGTGGATGTTCTAAAGGATCACCATAAATCTCAGAAGTAGACGCCTGTAAGATTCTGGCATGATGTTTCAATGCCAACCCCAACATATTAGTCGTTCCCAAAATATTAGCCTTTATAGTCCTAATAGCATTAAACTGATAATGAACAGGAGAAGCAGGACATGCAAGATTATATATTTGATCTATCTTTTTATCATCCAACACTAAAGGCTCAATGATATCATGCTTAACAAACTTAAAATTCTTATTATCCATCAAATGTTTAATATTACTCTCAGAACCAGTAAAAAGATTATCAACACAGATTACTTTATTATTTTTAACAAGAGCATCACATAGGTGTGAACCTAAAAATCCAGCTCCTCCTGTAATTAATATTGTTTTCATTTTATTCATCTCCTGTTGGGGTGGGACACATACAATTTTCTTCGGCTAGTGGGGAGGCTAAAATTCAAAGCAAAGCTTTGAATTCTTTCCTCGCTTTCTCAAGCTGATCATGTGTCCCTATATCAAACCATTTCTGATCAGTCACATAACAATAAACATGCTCTTTTTTATGAAGCCATTCTAAAAAATTGCCTGCATTATCACTATTTTCATATTTCTTTACAAATTCTGAGAGCATTGGAACAACATGAGGTGGATAGATATATACTCCAGTTGAAGCAAGTGTTGATTTTGGCTCATCTGGCTTTTCCTCAAACTCAACCATTTTATTCTCATGATCAATACCAACAATACCATAATGTTTTGCAAGCTCCCTGTCCTTAACATCATATAATGCAACAGCACTTTTATTATGTTTATTATGCCCGTCAACAAATTCTTTCAGAGAAAATTCAAATAGATTATCCCCAGCCACAACCATAATACTTTCTTTAATATTTTCTTTCTCGATAACAAAATTAACATCACCTAAAGAACCTAATCTATCTTCATTAGAAAGTGTCTGGTCATTTACTATCTTTATCCCACCATTATCCTTAAAATTCGACCTCCAAGTATCAAAATGACCATAAAACTTAGCATTTGTAATTATAAATATTTCATCAACTTCTTTAGTTTCCCTTATTTTCTCAATTATATGCTCAACTATTGGCTTTCCCGCCACCTCCAATAAAGGTTTAGGTAGGTCTTTTGTCAAAGGATATAACCTAGTACCATATCCTGCTGCAAGAATAATCGCTTTGATCCAAAATCACCTCATCTCCCAATACCAATATAATTAAAACCCAATTCTTTCATATCATCAGGTTCATAAACATTTCTTCCGTCAATAATATTTGGTTGTTTTAACAATTCTTTCATCTTTTGTTTATCCAAGTTTCTAAACTCATTCCATTCTGTAACAATAACTAAAGCATCAGCATCTTTGATAGTATCATAAGGATCTAAAGTATATTCTATATCTTTTAGTTCTTTCTTAGCAGTTTCTTGTGCTTCAGGATCAAATGCTTTTATTTTAGCACCCCCTTTTTGAAGTTGGTCTATAATCACTATAGATGGCGCTTCCCTCATATCATCTGTCTTTGGTTTAAACGCTAATCCCCAGATAGCTATTGTCTTACCATCCAGATCAGGCAATAACTTCTTAATTTTAGGTAATAATGATCTCTTCTGTTCTTTATTGACTTCCTCAACTGCCTGAAGTATCTTACTCTTAACTTCATGATGCTCCATTGTCTGGGCTAAAGCATTAACATCCTTTGGAAAACAACTACCGCCATAACCGACACCTGCCTGTAAAAATTTAGGTCCGATTCTTGAATCAAGACCCATACCCTTAGCAACTTCCTTAACATCTCCGCCAGCTTTTTCACATAACCTTGCTATCTCATTCATAAAACTGATTCTTGTTGCAAGCATTGCATTACTGGCATATTTTATTATCTCAGCGCTTTTAGTATCAGTAAACATGATTGGTTTATTTATTCTGGATATGCCTTGGTATATAGAATCCATTATCCCTCTTGCTTTTTCGCTGTTTACACCAATAACAACCCTATCAGGCGCCATAAAATCATTGATAGCTGACCCTTCTTTTAAAAATTCAGGATTAGAAACAACATCAAACTCTATAGGATCTTTCTGATTACCAACTTTGTTGGTGCCAGAAATCTTAGATTCCTGAGCATCTTTTATAATTTCCTTGACCATCTGGGCAGTCCCCACAGGAACAGTACTCTTATCAACAATAACCTTATAACCATTCATAAAATTTCCAATATCATTAGCAGCCTGTTTTACAAAAGAAAGATCTGCCCTATGGTCTTCCCCTGGTGGAGTTCCAACTGCTATAAAAATAACATCTGAACTCTGAATAGCATATTTTGTATCAGTTGTAAAAGAAATCCTCTTTTCTCCAACATTCCTTTCAACCATATCCTTAAGCCCTGGCTCATAGATAGGAATAACTCCATTATTTAAACCGTTTATTTTGCCTTCATCTAGATCCAGACAAATTACATCATTGCCAAGTTCCGCAAGGCATGTCCCAACAGTTAGTCCAACATAGCCCGTACCAATCATAGTTATTTTCATATTTCTTACCAAATATACGAGAAAAGTAAACCCATTTAAAAATATTATGGATTCCTATCAAAATAGAATAATCGGCAAAGAATAGCTGAGAAAAATAAAAGGCGACAGCTTTCCTAGTTTCCCACGCAATGCAGTACAGCTAGGAACGGAAGCTTGCTTGACTTCTGTGTTCGAAATGAGAACAGGTAGAACCAAGCCCCTATGACCGTCTGATAAGTAAGAAATCAATATTTATTTAAAAATGTTATGGTTCGAAGTATGTATTAGCTAACTTAGGGGGCTCTACTATCCTAAGGTCAAAACTCTATCCCAAAAGACATCAAGCTCGTCGTGGGGGGATGCCCCATCCGGGGACACAGAGCCTTATACAAACGAATCAAGAGTTTTGAAGATAGTGTATAAATTATAGTATATAATTTACTACACTAGAAAAAAGCAGAGCTTTTTTCGTAGTAGAGCCCCCGTCTAGAGCCTAATACATACGGTTCGAACGAGGTTGCGTGGATATTAACTGGCTAGCCTCTTGAAATATGCTAGCCTTCTTCTGTTGTGGAGAATTATCCTTACTGTTACTTGGCTTAGCTTGCATGTAAATCTTATCTTTGTTATGATGCCCTATCTTGTTTTGAAGCTTGAATGAAAACTTTCAGGATGGCTTCTCATATAGTACTCTATCAACCCATAAATCTATAACACCTCAATAGACTACAAAATTAACTTATATAGTAAACATATACTACACTAATTAGTAAATAAATACTATAACCAATAGTAAATAAATACTACACTAATTAGTATACATTACCTATAAAAACAAAAAGATTTATAAAGAAGTTTTCCAGATATTAATAAAAGACAATGTTTGGAGAAGGAAAAAGAACATTCAAAGAACTTCAATTGCTTATCCTGAAAGCTATTAAAACAAAAAAACTGACTAAAAACCAAATTTCTAGAAAGATGAACATAAGGTGGGAAGTAGTAGACCATCAGCTAATCCTCCTAAAAGGGCAGGATTATGCAAAGATATTTTTCGAACATGAAAAGATGAAGATCTATACAATAACAAAACTAGGGCTAAAATACCTGAAAAAGATGACAAGATGATAGATAAGAAGATTAAAAAACAGGTGAAAGAGTACATAAGAAAGAATTTAGCTAAAGGTCACCCTAAACATCTGATAAAAGATATGCTGGTCAAATATGGATACACTAAATTATTTGTTGAAAATCTATTTTACGAAGAGAAAAAGAAAAAGAAACTGCTAAACTACTCCACCGTTGGAATAATGACTATACTGATGATCTTAAGCATAATGTTTATAGGACCAGCCCATACAGGATTAGTTACACTAAACAAACAATATGATTATTCAGACAACATAGAATTAAGTATAAACAACATCTACGAATATAATTGGACTCCAAATAACCCAGGAACCTTAATTTCCTTAAGACTAAACGGAAGTATAGGTAAGCAAGGTTATGCAAAGATATATCTAAGATATGAAAATAGATCATACCTAATATTAGACAGTAATAAACTGGAAGAATCCAGCATAACATCAATTACAGGACTAGCTATTGTAGATGAAACAATTGTAGATGAAGCCAGTGAAAAAGAAGAAAACATCAATATAACAGATGATGAAGAAACAGAAAAGATGATAATTACAAAAATAACAGGCGCAGGCAGAAAAGACAAACAAGAAATATTCAAATTAAGCGCAGCAGCAGAATTTAACTGGAAAGTAAACAACGAAAAGCTATGTACAAGATGGTCTATAAACACAAACAATATATGCTATGGTTCAGATGACTGCTGCTCCCTCCTTGATCTAGAATCGCAAGGAGAATGGAACTCAACTTTATACTTAAGTTATGGCAGATATGATACAAAAGAAAATAATATAATAAAATCGCAAGTGATCTATGCAGATTACTCATTAGATCCTGAAAACCCTCACTCAAACATCATATATTCAGAAACAGAAACAGCAAAAGCAGACTTCCACGATGCAAGGATAGAATTTGAAGATATATGTATAGACACCTGCTCTATTTCAAGACTAAATGCAAGCAGCTACAAGATAATATTCATAGTAGAAAACACAAACTTGACCATCAATTCAATAAAATATTCAATTGAAGAAGAGATTATCATAAGCAACAACCCCCTAGAATTCAAAAATAACATCGAAGAGATAATAATCTACAGAAACAGCAAACAGGTGATTGACCTATCAGAATATTTCACAGATCACGATAAAGGTAACCTAAAATACTCAATCTACAAGATGAAAGATATCCAAGCTGATATAAACAATGAAATACTTACCCTATCACCAAAAACAAACTATACAGGCAAAGAATCAACATTCATTACAGCATCAGATGGTTATTACAATACAAGCTCTAATATATTCAGGATTAAAGTAGTAGAAAAGCCATCAAACTTCAAAGATGTAGATATCAAAGAAGAATCAATAAAACCTCAAGTAGTGATAAATAAGCCGGTTAAATGGATAAAAAGAATAAACTCATCAGCCAACACAATAAATCTAAGCATAAACATTAGCTCTGATTCTATCAATGTAACCGTCAGAAACCTAAAAGAAAACGAGATGATTGATGAAAAGAAAGTAAAAGTAAATGATAAAGGAACTATAAAAGACTCCATAACATTCAGAGTTGAAAAACAGATACAACAGATCGATAAAAAAGAATCTCAATTGATATCAGAGAAAAATAGGATAATTAGAGAAGACCCAACATCAATGCGCAAAGTAAGTTCCCTAAACAAAGAACTCATAGGATTGATAAATGAAAAAAATAAGTTGACTGGTTATGCCATTGCCCAAAAAGAAAAAGGGTTATTGACAAGGTTGTTTGAATGGCTGTTTGACGTCTCCTTAACAGGTTATGTTGTTTTAGAAAAAGAAAACATAAACATAACCTCAATTATCATAGAAGAAATAGTAAAAGATATAGAGATTGAATACTACACAGAAGCGCCAATTGCGCAAGAAACAAACACATCTAATGGTAAGAAGATTGTCATCTCTTCTGAAACTCACTATGAAGATATATTGGCTTACACTTACTTAGATGACATACCCAAAAACTCGATTAGATTATACCATATAGTAAATGACACTAAAGAAAAGATTGAATTTGAAGCCTATGATGAAAATAATAACAGCTTAATTGATTATATTGAATGGGTAGTACCTCATTTATCCAATCAAACTTATGAATTGATAATTGAGATAAGCAACGCAGAGCATTTAGATGTAAATAAAGCATTTATATCTGATGTCTACAATGAAACATACAGATTAGATGACCTTTGGTCAGAAAAGATATACCATAATGAATATGTAAGGGTCACTTTTGAAGTTCCACTAGGCAATACAAGAGATATTACATTATATGCAAAGAACAATCAAAGCCTAAACACAACAGTAGAGGTTTATTATAGCGATTCTTCTGATAAGATAACAGAATTCCCGCTGATAAAAGAAGAAAGATACTATAAGATATACCTTACAGCAATGCAGGGGATTCACGACACATTTGATCTAAGGATCAATAATCTAGACGATGATTCAACAGCTTATCTCGAATTCGACCATATAATTGATCCTGATCTGAATACAACAATGATAAATATTACAGCGCCAACAAACAAGACAGTCCTATCAAAAACTTATGCAGAGATAAATATTACAATAACAGAATCTGACCTAAACGAATTAATATACAACTGGAATGGAACTAACTACACGTTATATAATGATTCTTTGGTTTTGATGTTTAATTTTGATAACATTAGTGCCTTAAGTGAATGTACTATAAGAAACCGATCAGATTGTATTATTGATATGTCTAAATATAAAAATAATGGAACATTAGGTAATTCAACATCAGGGACAGCCCCAACATGGAATGCTACTGGAAAATATAAGGGGGCATTCGAATTTGATGGCAGCGATGATTATATTGATTTAGGTAATTCATCTTCATTAGACGTCGAAGCAAATGAATTTTCAATTGAAGCATGGTTTAGATCCCCTGCGCCGTCTCAGAATAATCTGCTGTTTACTTCAAGTATTGTCAGTGGACAAGGTTATGCTTTCTTTATAGGGAGATGTGCTGGTGGAAATAGTGGAAATTGCATTGATTTACTTAAGATGGGAGTTATAGATCAGCCAGTAAATTATACTTTTAATGCAAGCCAATGGTATCATGTAGTTGCTAGTCAGTATTTCTCTGGCAGCAATCTTTCTAATGTGACCTATTATGTAAATGGTCAAAGTATAGGCAATTTTACCAACACCACATCCTACAATTCAGGGATTAATCAAACAAAGAGGATAGGTGATAAAGGAAACATAACTAATGCGCAGAATTTCGATGGAACCATAGACGAATTAAGGATCTGGAACAGAAGCTTATCAAAAGATGAAGTCTACCAACTCTACATTTCAAACCTAAGAAAATATGATACAAATAAATGGAAACTCTACATCAACCAAAGTCAAAACTCAACAAACACATTAAGTAACGGCGCCTACACATACCAGGCATTCATCACGGATACATCATCTAACGCAAACCAGACAGAACAAAGAACCCTTTACATCCAGGATACGATAGAAAACGCAACATTACAGATAAAGACAGTAAAAGACACCTATACCCCAGGAGAAGATGTTGATCTGACCGATCCGCCGCCAGGATAGATGAAAGATAATCAATCCATTAGAAACTCTAAAGATGGAATATGTCGAAGGAAAAATAAGTATCAAGGAAAATTATGAAATGTTGTTCAAAGCAAGAAAGTTGGAAAATAGCTGAATTTAAGCGAAAGATTTTTATATTAAAAGGTGTCACTTTATAGCACATTATGATATAAAATGAAATACAGACTATTAATAAAGAAATTAAATATTATCGAGGATAAATTTATTACTTCAGATGAGATCAAAAAATATTGCTCAATTTTGAAGATTGATTATCCTGATGTTATCAAATATTTAGTTAGACACAGGTATCTTCATCCTATCATGAGGGGAATATTTTACAATGCCTCTTTGACAGAACGTAAATGGAACAGTTTTGATATAAACTATCGTGATGCTTTTATTAAAGCGCTTGAGATTAAAGGAATAAAAAACTGGTATTTTGGTCTTGAAACTGCTATCAAATTCAACAATCTAACACACGAATTCTTTGTCGTGGATTTTATCATCAATGACAAGATAGGGAGAGCAAAACCATTAGAGGTTTTTGGTAATAAGATAAAGATGGTAAAACTTAAGCCAGGACTATTTCGATTTGGCATAAAAAAGTCAAAAAAATTCAGGTATTCTGATGTAGAAAAAACGGTTTTGGATATGATATACTTAAAAAGATATGGTGGACTTGATGATAGTACTATTGCGGATTATATCAAGTCATATCTTGAACATTGTTCAAAAGAAAAATTGAAACGATATGCCAGAAAATACAATAATAAAATGGGGGAATTTATAAAATCACTATGAAAAAACTAATTCATTTCTTGAAAGATAAACTGAATATAAAAAATGATAGATTTCTAGAAAAAGATGTCATTCTTCATAGGATATTACTAAGATTAATGAAAACACATTTCAAAGATAGATATGCTTTCAAAGGAGGCACATGCCTCACTAAGTGTTATCTTGGCTATTATAGGTTTTCAGAAGACCTGGATTTTACTTACATTGGACAGGATGAATTTAAAGGAATGAGTCAGAAAACACTCAGGAAAACATTATCTGAAAAGATCAATAATGTACTGGAACAACTTATTAAAATTGCTGATGAATTGCATCTTGATTTCAGATCAGATAAATCAGATACAAGATATGTAATGCTGGGTGGAAGCAATAAGTTTGTAACATTCAAATTATGGTACAAACCTTTGACAGGTGAAAAAGAAGATTTTATCAAGATACAGATAAATTATCTTGAACTGATCGTGAATAAGATAACTGAGAAAAAAGCACATAGCTTGTATTCATCTATAGATAAAAAAGAGATGAAACTGCTCCATCCCGAATTTATTGATTTGCTAGATGATATAAACTTGCTAGCTTATCCTTTGATTGAGATGTTTCTTGAAAAAATTAGGGCAATCCTTACAAGAAGAGGAACAAAAAGTAGAGATTATATCGATGTTTATTTAATAGAGAAAAAAGTAAAGATTGATATTGATAGAGAAGAACCCAATATTATCAATAAGATTGAATTTATGTTGAGGTATGATAAATATCTTCAGAATCTCTCGGTAATCAAACCGGAAAACTTGATTATTGGAGAAGAAGCACAGCTTCTTCTTGAGCCTCTCGATGAAGGCTTTAAGAAGTTCCTGCCTGAATTTTTTGAATACTTAAAAAAGCTGGAAAGGAAGATTGAATTATGAGGGGAAGTCTTTTCTGTAAAATTCCAAAATAGAGCGCAAAGTTTAAATAAATCAGAATGTTATTATACCCCTATGAATCAGGCACTTAAAAGATTAAAACCACTTATTGTTAAGACTCTCAAGAAGAATAATATAGTGAAAGCTGGAATATTTGGTTCTTATGCAAGGGGAGAAGCAAAAAAAAACAGTGATATGGATATATTAGTAGAGCCCCCAAAAGGTATTGGATTTGGTTTTGCAGGAATCCAACTCGAATTAGAAGAGAAACTAGGTAAAAAAGTGCACTTAGTTACTTATAGATCTATCCATCCTTATATTAAAAAGAATATCTTAGCAGATGAGGTAAGGATAATATGAACCATGAAGATATACCCTATATTAAGCATATATTAGACGCTATTAATGATATAGAATTCTCCATAAAAAATATCTCCAAAGAGGAATTTAAGAAATCTAAAGATACTAAAGACGCTACTATTAGGAGAATCGAGATAATTGGTGAAGCTATAAAAAATATCTCTAAAAGAATAAGAAATAAATACTCAGATATTGAATGGAAAAAAATAGCAGGAACAAGAGATATAATGATTCATGCTTATTTTAATGTTGATCTGGATATTATTTGGAACATAATTAAAAAGGACTTACCAGATTTAAAGAAAAAGATAAAGATAATTCTCGAAGAAGAATCTTCTAGATAATCATCCGGTTTCTCAAGAAAACATAAGACCTATACTCAACACAAATGAATATCAAACATTTGTTTGCGTTTCGTAATAAGCAGATGCAATAACTATATTCGAGAATTTGTTGCGTTTGCTATAACACAAACCAGACAGAACAAAGAACCATTTACATCCAGGATACGATAGAAAACGCAACATTACAGATAAAGACAGTAAAAGACACCTATACTGCAGGAGAAGACGTTGATTTTACAGATCCGCCATCAGGATAGATGAAGATAATCAATCCATTAGAAGTTATGAAGATGGAATATATCGAAAGAAATTGATTATGGGCGAATTTTTTGAACAAATTGATTAATAGAAGAATGAAGCTAAAATATATTGTTTCAGACCCTCTAAAAATGGAAAGATTTGAATAATGGCAGGGTTATTATTTAAGTAAAATGCATGTAAATAGAGACTTAGAAAAGAATATAATAAAATATCTAAAATTGAAATGGATTATTGCAGTTATCGGAACAAGACAATGTGGAAAAACCATTTATCAACCTAAATTAGTCAAAGAGCTCCTACAACCTTTGAGAGGACTTCCCTCTTAGGTAAGAAAACGACATAATTCGCTAAGGGTAGGGTAGAATCTAATTTAAATATCATTAATTCATCTAAGTTCAATGGATTATCAACGCCTAAAGATTCCAATATTCTAAAATAAGATTGACCATATAAGGAATTAGTATTGATGATGCTGGGTTTTATTATATCAACTGAAATATATCTCCCAGGAAATTCTCTTCGCATCTGGCAAGCAATTCCTAGCTCCTGTACCCCTAGGAGATTAACTCCTTCATCATAATCATTATGGGCAGCCCCACCATAGATAATTAACCTACCCCCTAGTTGCATATCAGACCTTAGGATATTTAGATAATAATCCCTAATAGTAATGTTCATAATAGCATCATGGAGTTCTCCTGAGTTTCTGAAATGTTTTATTTGACCCTCAGATAAACCTAAGGTCCTTGCTTCATCTATGCCTGTGCTTTTTTCTAATGCTTGCAAGTGCTCTACTGGAACTTGAAGACCCCTTACAACATAATCTAAATTATGACCTACCCTAACAATTTTTTTTGTACTTTTTTCTAAATATACTCCGCGTGAAGAAATCTCTCTATGGGTAACTGGAGTTTCTGTAGGGTTAATATCCCCAGTAGAGTCTAGGTTTGTTAATTCTTCATCCCCTATAAAGACTTTGCCACTTACATCTACCTCTCCTGGTAGATATTCTGTCCTAAGAAGTGGATATGGTGAACTAATAAGATTAACATTAGATAATAAAGGTAAGATTAAATCAACAAAATCATCAATAGTAGAAGATCCCCCTATTTTACCCTGACGATATTCTTTATTAGGATGCCCCTCCCCAAAATGAATACAATCATATTGAGAGATTTCTTTGATGAGTCGCAATAGATCTCTAGATTGAGCCTTAATATGGGAGCGATCTCCTGAATTACTGTAAAAAAAACCTCCAAGTCGACCTAACGCCAAAACTCCTCCGACAAGTATTCCCCCCTGTAGAAATATTCTCCTATTCATGTTTATGCCTCATTTTTCTATAAAAACATGAAGTTATATTTAAATTTTTCTCTTAATAACTACCTTTTAGTGACTAACAATAAAGATTTAAACGAAATTCCTTTGTTGTATAACTCCCAGAAAAACTAAAATACCACCCATAGGACAAAAAGAATCAACTACCTACTCAATTGATTAACTATTATTGCCTTAAACAGGATCATAAAGTCTTAAATGAATTAATCTATTTATTAGAATATTTAGCCAACCATTCAATGGATCCGAATTGTATAATAAATTACTACCCAAAACATCCTATCAAAATAGTAACTAACAAGTAATAACAAAATAGAAACATTTATAAATACTATGATATATATTGTTTTATATGTGTATTTGATAAAATGGCTGATAAAACTGGAATTATAAGGGCAGCTAATCATGGGCATAGTATAGGGCTCATGTATGAGGCTATAGTAAGAAGATTTGATAGTTTAGGGCATATGCTAAATAGAAATTACACAATCCATAGTTCTAGAAAAAGTGTGGATTTACCTGCCCCACTCGATTTAATTGACGAGGGAGGAGGAATTAGACATGAAGATGTTACTGAAATAGTAAGTGTCGATGGAGGGGGTTTAGAAAGAGTTGTTTCTTTGGCTGACAATTTGCCTATGCCTATCAGTTTAGATATGGATAAGGGTGTAGCCATTGAAGGGACTGAGGAAGAAAATAGTAGTAGTTATAATTGGAGAAGGCTGGGAACAATAGCATCAATAGCTGCCCTTACTTTTATCTCAATAACTGGAGTAATAGGTAATAGATTAAAAAAAGCATATCAACTACAAATAACTCCTGCATTTGATAACGCAGGAAAGATTACAGGTAAGTCTGACTCTGAAATTACAATATGGTGGAATAATATCTTTCAAAGAAACGAATATCGGCAAAGAGATATTATTAGAATTAGATATCTTTTTGATGGAAACCCCCCTGTTGAACAAGTTGATATAACATTAAACGGAAACATACTTTTTACTTATAGAAAACCAAAAACCCCTACTGATTTTCCAAAAACATATGATAATAGGGTCCATTTAAGGAAAGATAGAGGAGTATATTATCTTGTTTGTGGGCCTCATGGTTCTACTGACCCAACAGCAACTGGATCAGGTAATGGTGTTCTTAGAGAAATTGAATTAAGAATTTCTGATCTACCTATTGGAGCCAATCATTTGGAAATGAATTGTAGTTATGAAGGTGGTGGTAATAAAAGAACAGGGAGAGTAATAAAAATAAATGATGTCCCTTTAAACCCACAACAAGAAAATAGGAGGGCAAAAGAATTAAGATTATACGGGATATATGAAGAAAGGAGAAGGGGGAAATAAACAAATCTCAATTTTGTTTAAGTTTTTAGCATTATTTAATTATGTTTTATTAAAAAATTATGTTTATGACAAAGAAAAGAATCATTTATAATCAAAAACTATAAAAAAATAACAAAAGAGAATATCCATCCCATAATATCAAAAGAAAGTATCTTAAATTGAATGTAATGATGAAAATAAAAAAATTTTGATTTTATTCTTGTTCGCACTCCCCTATGCATCTGCTTGTACATAAGGAGATATGGGATATATAAGCAATACATTATAAATTTGTTCTGGAAGGGGGTAAGAATAAACAAGAAGTAAGGGTAATTAAGATAAATGATTTTCCTTTAAATTCACAACAAGAATTAGTAGTAGAAGATTAAGGACACAAAAAATATATATGAATAAAATTCCTCTTTCCACCAGTCTATAACAACTGAAAGGGGCGGTGACTGGTGGTTCTTGATTAAGGGAATTTATAAATTTATTTGCATAACTTTTTAAAGAAGTAATTATCTTTTTAATATAAATTTCATAATGAGATTGAGATGAAAATAAAAATAACAACGTTGATGAAGTGGAAGTGGTTAATTGGTTTTTTTTACTTTATATTATTTATTCAGTTAAGTACTGCTGCAAAAATTCAGCTTAGTTCTTCTGATAGTGTTTATTATAATGATGAGATGGGTGCAAATTATGGTTCTCAATTGAAATGGGATATTACTTCGATTCCTGCAGATACAACAATCACCCAAGCAGAATTTTGTTCTCCAATTTATATTAAACAGGGTTCTCCAGATAATGACGTTACAGTTTGGTATATTAATGATGAAGTTTGGACTGAAGAAAGTGGGCTTAATTTACTTGCAGATATGACTCCTTTGACTGAAACAACAGAAACTATGTCAAGCACCACACTCAATGAAATAACTTGTTTTGATGTTACAACTCAATTTCAGCAATCTATTGATAATAGTAATTCTAATTTTACTTTTAGATTTGCAGATCCAGATAACCCTGTTGGACCTATTATTGGTCATTTTGATAGTAGTGGGTTGCCATTAGGAAGTGCTTCTGATCGTTTTTATCTTAATGACCAGGAGAATAGTGGAGGTTCTAGTCTCCCAGTTATTAATGTAACTTATACTAATTGTACTGACTCTGATTCAGATGGTTATGGTATAAGTAATGGGGCAGATTGTTCAAATTCTGGTTTTGATTGTGATGATTCAAATGTAGCAATTTATCCAGGTTCAAGTCATGATTGTGGTTCATGTAATGGGGGTACAGGAACAATCTCATATTTGACTTCTGTCTGTAGAGCTTCAGCAGGGACATGCGATACTGCTGAGACTTGCACAGGGAGTAGTTTAGATTGTCCAGCAGACGCAAAGTCCTCCGCAGAATGCAGAGCCTCAGCAGGAACCTGCGACATTGCAGATGATTGTGATGGAGTAAACAATGACTGCCCAGCAGACGCAAAGTCCTCCGCAGAATGCAGAGCCGCATCAGACATCTGCGACATTGCAGAATCATGCGATGGTTCAAACAATGACTGTCCGGCAGACGTATACGAAAGCGCAGCAACAACATGTAGAGCCAGCACAGGAACCTGCGACATAACAGAAACATGCACCGGCTCTAGCGCAGTATGCCCTATAGATGGTTATGCTGCTGAAGGTCTTTCTTGTGGAGTCTGTCAGACATGTAATGATGCTGGAAGCTGCATACAAACAATTTTTACTGAAACATCATGCTTCGATGGTATTGATAATGATTGTGATGGAAATGTAGATAACTATGACAATGATTGCACAAATGAAACAAAGACAACCCCAGAAGAAGACCAGTCTAAGATAGTAAACAACTGGGTCCAGACAATATATTTCAACTTCCTGATGTATGTCGAAAGATACAACACAATTCAGCAAACATGGCAGTTTGTCGAGACAGTTGTAAACGATACAGACACAGGAACAACAAGGCAGGTAAATCCCGGTGGAGTGATAGGTCTGGACACTATCTGGAACCCATTAGGCTGGGACAGTTCAGGCAGTACACAAGGAACATACAGAGCCATTGTCTCATTGACAGATTCTGATGGGAATGTATTAGGCAACTCAAGTGGAAGTAACCTGACCGCATACTATAACTTCACCATATCAGCCTCAACATCCTGCGGAAATAACATCAAAGAGTCAGGAGAAGATTGTGATGGCACTGATTTTGGAGGAGCAAGCTGTACAAGCAAAGGTTATGATGGAGGTTCATTAAGCTGCACCAGCGCCTGCGCCATAGATACTAAAGATTGCTATTATATTGGAAGCAGCCCTCCTCCAACAAGCTATTCCCCTATAAATCCTAATCCTATGAAGCCTACGATACCCCCTGTAGAGATGATAACTATAACCAAAAGCGAGATGCTTTCACCTGGAAAGATAGACTATTTTAGTCTATCTTCTGCGATCATGCCATGGAGAGTGCAGACCAATAACTGGAATTGCAGGAACAATACCATTGAAAGCCTGCCTTTAGCTGATGAAAAAATTCCAAGAGGGTATGAAATAATACTTGAACCTTTTTCTATCATGAGATGTAAAGGCGCTAGTGTAGAGCTTAAGTTTAACATCCCAGAAACATACACTGATGTTAAGATTATGAGATGTAATCCATCTTGCAGTACTGAAAAGCTCAAGTTAACAGGAAGTATAGCTGAATTAGGCGAGATCTCAAGTGATGTAAGAAGGGCTTATGATAATCTAAGCATAGAATGGATCGATTACTACACTAAAGAAGCCAAAGCGACCATAGATACAGACCGTATTCTCTCCAATGGAAATCATTCTGTTGAATTTTATGGTAAAGACAGATTCACTGCAAAGATCATAAGATCCAAAGAAAGCATCCCTGAACCTAAAAATGCGTTCCTGATGAGCGTAAGCGTCCCTTTGATAATAAATGTCAGTAAAGTGTTCAATATAGATGTAGAACTGTCCATACCATACAATAAGATCCCTAACATAGATGAAGAAAGCCTCAAGATGTATGGTATGCTTGATGATAATTGGGAGCTTATCGGAGGGGATATCATTGAAGGCAAAGTAGTTGCTAAAGTCGATAACATAGACAGGTTCTTTGACTCAGACAATAAAGCCATCTTTTCAGTTATAGGTGTTATCTGTGAGTTCTGCCATAATTCATCATTAACTAAAGTCTACGATGGAAATAGCAAAGAAGCGATTATACTTGTTCATGGTCTTGCATCTTCACCTTCAACATTTGATGAAGTGATAGAAGATATCAGGCTTACAGAACAGCCTTACCAAACATGGACATTAGGATATAGCTCACAAAGGACTATTGAAGAAATCAGTAAAGAATTCATGGACCTGATTGAAACACAAAGTTATGGATTGGATAAGATCCATATTGCAGCTCATTCAATGGGTGGTCTTATCACACAAAAAACACTATATGATGCTCATCTTAAAGGATATAAATTTGTTGACAAAGTAGATAAGGTGATTCTTGTCGGCGTCCCAAATGAAGGAAGTGCTTTCCTTGAGGCTTATGGAAAACTATTCAAGACGCTTATCAACAAAGCTTCAAGATATAAGAAAGTATTTGACATAAACGGCAAGATTATCAAAGAACTTAAAGACGGGATGATCACCCCTCAGGTTCCTGAAATAGATTATTATGTCATTGCAGGAACTGACCCCTATGAACTCGGAATAATAAGTGGACTTAAGGATCTAAATGTAACCCATGATGGATTAGTCAGTGTACCTAGTGCTCAAAATATTGGTGGAGAGTATATTGATGACAGGTGTAGTAATTTCTGGGATCTCCCCGTAACACATACACAGCTTATTGATGATGACAACTCAAGAAAGGTTATAGAAAGGATCATCGCAAAAGAGATAATAAATGATACTGAATTTGACATTGCTATTGGATATACTAATAATTTTGAGCTTTTGATTGAGAGTGTTGATAATGATGAAAAGTTTATACTTATAGGTAAAAAGATTTCAAGAGAAGAGGTATTTGATGAAAATCTATGTCTATGTGGCAATGGTGTCTGTGGTGAAGGCGAAACAATATTAAACTGTCCAAAAGATTGTATGGATAAACTTGGACCTAGAAATAACCTATGGCTATATGCGATAATATTCCTAATAATCATATTATTTGTTTATTATAAAAGAAAGAAAAAGAAAAATCACATAGAAAATCTGGATAAATACATAGAAACTCAGTTAAACAAAGGCATTAGTTCTGATCTGATAAAAAAAGCATTGATTAAGAAAGGCTGGAAAGACATAATAATAGAAGAAGAGATACATGCTACAAAAGCATATAATCTATTGTATAAACTTATAAGATATACAGAACAGCAGGTTAAAAAAGGCATAAAACTAGAAACAATAAGAAAAAAACTAGAAGAGATAGGATGTGAACAAGATACGATTGAAAAAGCCTTTAAGATATATGATTCTTTTAATTCAAATGATAAATGATTACGAATTTCGACATAATCACCTAATAAATCTTATAGTATCCCCATTAACTACACTATGTTTTTTCCATTCCTTATCATTTCTCATAGAAAAATATTCTAAGAAATGAGTCCCCCTGCTTTCCTTTCTAGCCAAAGCAGATTTAGCAATTAATTTAGAAACAATAACCATATTCCTTAACTCGATTATATCTTTATTAATTCCATTTTTCATTATTTTCTTAACCTTACCATTTATTTTATTCAATTCCTTCAACGCTAAGATCAATCCATTTCTATTTCTTATTATTCCCACTTTATCCCACATTAATTTTTGGATTATTTTTTTAATTTTAGCTATTTCTTTATTTTTCTTAACAATTTCATAATTAAGTTCTTTATTCTTTATTGTTTCAATCTTTTTTATTTTCTTTATTTTATTTTTAAGATTTTTAGCCAGAATATCACCAAAAACCAAACAATCTGTTAAAGAATTCGATGCCAACCTATCAGCACCATGCAATCCAGAACAAGAAGTTTCACCAATAGCATAAAGATCAACCACATTGGTCTCAGCTTTCAAATTTACCTTCACACCACCACAGCTATAATGCGCAGTTGGCGTTACAGGTATGGGTTCTTTAGTCAAATCAATCCCTTGCTCTAAACATTTTTTATATATTTTAGGAAATCTTTTCTTAAGATAAGAACCCCCTAAATGTGTAACATCTAACTCAACATAATCAGCATTAGTCTTCTTCATTTCATCAACAGTAAACTTAGAAACAACATCCCTTGGAGCAAGTTCACCATCCCTGTGATACTTAAGCATATATATCTCACCAGTATTATTAATTAGATGTCCACCCTCACCACGTAAAGTTTCAGAGATCAAAAACTCAGTTCCATAAAGCCCAGTTGGATGAAACTGCACAAATTCCATATCTTGTAACTCAGCACCAACACCATATGCAAGAGCAAAACCATCCCCCGTAGCTACAGAAGGATTACAAGTATTCTTAAACAATCTACCTAAACCGCCAGTAGCAAGAACAACAGCTTTTGCAGAGATTGTTATTGTTTTATTCGCTTTTAATATTACTGCACCACTGCATTTTTTATCTTGTTTTATCAATTCAATTGCCAGACTATTTTCTAGACATTTTATCTTATTGTTCTGTTTTATCTGTTTTATTAGTGCTGCCTCAATCATTTCCCCAGTAATATCGCCAGAATGGACTATCCTTGCAGCAGAATGAACCGCTTCTTTGCTTAATTGCTTATCAAACTTTACACCTAAATTTTTTAACCAAATGATCTGTTTTGGAGCATTTTTTACAACTAACTCAACAGATTTCTTATTACATAGACCATCACCAGCCCTTAATGTATCATTAATATGAAGTTTATAAGAATCATTATTACCAAATACCCCTGCTAACCCCCCCTGGGCCTTTTCAGTATTAGATTCATTGATCTTCCCCTTGGTAACTATAACAACATTAGCAAACTTAGAAGCCTTTATAGCAAAAGCAAGTCCTGCTATTCCTGAACCAATAACTAAAATATCTGTTTCCATATTAAACAAACTTCTGACCTATATTTATTATTCTTGAAGAATGAGTAAGATACCCTATAGAAACAACATCAATACCTGTTGTAGAATATTCTATTATATTATCTGGATTTATCCCCCCGGAGGCCTCCAAAAGAACATGATCATATAATCCTTGACTTTTTAATTTATCAATTATAACTTTAACATCTTTAGGCCAAATATTATCTAACATTATTATACATGGACAATCAATTTTACCTTGCTGCAAATCTTTAAAAGTTTTAGCTGCAGAAATAGCCTCCCATTCATTAAAAGTCTCTATCTCTATAAAATTAGCCTTTTCTTTTTTCTCCCATGCAAGGTTCAAAGCTTCATTGACATAATCAGAAACCCCCCGGTTCTTCAAAGCTGTCAAATGATTATCCTTTATTAGAATAGATTCCCACAACGCTAACCTATGTGTTAACCCGCAACCAACAAATACTGCTTTCTTATCTAAATAACGCCAATGTGTTTTTCTAGTTGGTGCAATTTTTATTTTCCCATCAACTTTATTAATCAATTCATGAGTTAAAGTCGCAATCCCACTCATTCTTTGCAGTAAATCAACAGCACTCCTTTCAACTTCAAGAAGTTTTTGAGCATTGCCTGTTAATTCAAATATGATGTCTCTTTTCTGGATCTTATCCCCATCTTTTTTCTTAGCAACAACACCTATACCATATTTCTCATACAAATAAGTTGCTTCTTCAACCCCGGCTATTATCCCATCTTCTCTTGTAGCAACAATTGCCTTCGCATTTTCAGCTTTCTTAATAACTGATTCACTGGTGATATCGCCCGTACCTATATCTGCTTTAATCTCATCAAAAACAAAATTATCTATCCATTTCTTATACATACTATTCTTAAGATTAAGTAATTCTCCCCTTTGATATGCTTTATTTATCAATTCTTTTCTATTCATGATAAGAAACAATTAGATGAATATATTTAAATCTTTTGAAAACTTTTTTTCAAGAGATTTAAGCCTAAAAATTGTTATGCAATTTTTTTCGTTTAAATGTTTTTAAAATAAATTTAAATACATTTAAGCTCAGAAAAATGTAAATATTTTTCTGTTGTTTAAATATTTGGGAGAATAATTCAAACTGATGGCTATCCCCTAACCTACATCAAAGTATTTACAATCGGTTTGAATTCTTAGAAATTTCACACTGACGTCCCTGAGGCAAAGCCGAACAGGATACAAGAAATGCTAGCATTTCTTAGTATGCAGAACATTATATCCCTATAAAAATTTCTTGTGAAATTTCAAATAAATCAAGAAATAGAAAGCATCCTTTCCAAAGCTATCTTCGCCTTAGAAACAACTTCTTCAGAAATCTCAACCTCCCCAGTTTCATTCAATAAACAATCATAAACCTTTTCTAAAGTAATCTTCTTCATCTGAAGACAAGTTCCACCTAAAGAATAAAACTCTTTTGAAGGGATCTCTTTCTTCAACCTATTTACCATCCCACATTCAGTAACCACAATAAACTCATTAGCACTATTCGATTTTGCATACGAAATCATCTGTGAAGTACTACAAACAGCATCTCCTAATTTAATAACCTCCATCCTGCACTCAGGATGAACCATAACCTTAGCAGTTAGATAATTCTCCTTGGCTTTCTCAACATCTTCAACACCAATCTTATCATGGACATAACAATATCCTTCAACTGATATTATCTTCTTATTAGGTAACTTACTCTGAACATAGTTTCCCAAATTTTTGTCAGGAACAAATATAACCTTATCATTAGATAAAGAACTAACAACCTTAACAGCATTTGCAGAAGTACAACAAATATCTGAAACAGCCTTAACTGAAGCTGTAGAATTCACATAACTGCAAACCGCAGCTTTAGGATATTTTTTCTTCATCTCCAAAATCATTTCAACAGTAACCATATTAGCCATAGGACATTCAGATAACTCTTCAGGATGCAAAACCAGTTTATCAGGATTCAAAATCTTAGCAGACTCTGCCATAAAATCAACACCGCAAAAAACAATGATTTTAGCATCTGTCTTAGCAGCTTCCCTGGCAAGACCTAAAGAATCCCCTAAAGCATCAGCTACTTCATAGATCTCAGGCCTCTGATAATTATGAACCAATATTACAGCATTCTTCTCTTTCTTCAATGCATTTATCTTTTCTATCAATTTTTGTTGTTCCATAACATAATAGAATTCTTTATATATCTTAAAAAGTTATTGGTTTTCTATGGATAGACAGATTGTAAACAGTATAATAAATTCATTGAACAATACACTGATGGAAAAAGGAGAATATGCACAATTCAATGATCCATCTTACAAACCGATAAAGATAGACAAATCAAACTTCCATGAAATTTTAGAAAAACAAAGTTTTTCTAACAGTTTTAGAATCGAAGCTTCTAAACCGTTTAGAAGTCAAGAGACTTCTAAAAGTTTATCAAACAAGTTTGATAAAATAAACAAAGAAGAATCATCAAACAAATTAGCTTTTATCGATGGAGGAAATATAGAGATACTAAAAGCACCAAACTTCTCATTACAACTAATAAGGATATATTACAACATATATCAAAACAACAAAAAGATAAGTTCAAACAAAAAAGAGTTCTACATATTAATCAACGCAATAAACCAGAAAAACAACATAATCTACAAAACAGAATTCTTTGGGTTAGAGAAATCTTCAAACAAAAGCAAACTAGAATTCAACTCATTTGATGAAACAATAAGACAAGGAACCCATAGAATCTCAATTTCGACAATAGGAAATGTCATAAGAAGATTCACAGAACTAGAAACAGCAAAAGACCTAACAGATGAGCTAAACAGCAATGATATAATCATTATTGATGGTGACCTAAAAGCATCAATCACTGATGAATCAGATTATTTAGAAGACCTGTATAAAAAAGCAAAAGAAAAAAACATAATAATCGCTGCTTTATCAAAAACATCTGAACTTTTTACAGAAACAGGCAACGCCTTGATTCCCGTATTAAGTGAGCTTGCCCCAAAAACAGCATGGTCTTATTATCCATTAGTTAAAATTGAAAACAAAAACCACAAGATAGACATGTACATTATCAAACTAAATAGATCATCCAGATACATATTCAAATTCGAAGTATCAAACAACACAGATTATAACATAAAACAGATATTATCTTTATTAAAAGATAATTCCATTGATCCTGTTTTCTTAGGCTACCCTTATGGATTAATAGAAGCAGACCAATTTGCCAGAGTAAGCAACAAAGAAAAAGATTACCTAAAAACCATTTTCCTATCAAAACTAGGTCAAAATAATGAAAAAATAGCACAATATCTAAATACCTTAAACACCCATTCTATACTAGATTCTATAAGCTATTGACTGTGTTGTCCCGAAACTAATTCAAATTTTTAAATGAACAAATAATAACAATTGATGAAAACTGCCTGAAGAGGGAAAATCCATACAAACTTCAAAAAGCGTAGCTTTTTGACGGTTTAGAAATCATTGATTTCTAAAAGTATGGATTTTTCCTTTTGACATAGGGCATTTGCGGAGCAAATGACCTTGTTTGAATCCTCTGTTGTTATTATTTGTGACTACTACATTCTAAATATGATTATGTAAACCAAAAGAAAAATAGCAAATCTATAAGCTATTGACCATAAGTTTTATATATTCCATTCTCAAAATATGCATATATGGCTTAAAAGCCTAAAAAAGAGGTGAATACAATGGATGAAAGAATAGGTAATTACTCATTCATAATTGGAGTGATTATAGCTATAGTTTTAGGTATTGTTTCTTTAGGAGCAGCAACTCCGTGGCTGGCATCTTTGCTGGTAATACTAGGATTAGTTGTAGGTCTCTTAAACGTAACAGGCAAACAAACAAAAGAATTTTTGCTTGTAGCTACTGTATTGGTAATAACAGCAGGACTTGGTGGAGCAGGAGCAACATTAGGTGGAACAGAAATCGTCGGTCCATACCTACAAGGAATCTTTGCCCAAGTATTAGCATTTTTAGTGCCTGCAACAATTGTTGTCGCATTAAAAGACATATATAGGTTATGTGAAAACTGCTGATCAAATTTCTTTTTTATTTTTTATTTTCAGTAAACTATATATACAAGATAAACTAAATCTATATTATGTACGACGTAATAACAGTAGGATCATCAACAGTAGATGTTTTTGCTAAGACTAAATTTTCTGAACTTATAAAGATTATGAGCAATAACACAAAAAAAGACTTTCTGGCATATCCAACTGGATCTAAAATATTAATAGAAGAATTAAACTTTACAACAGGTGGAGGAGCAACAAACACAGCAGTATGCTTAGCAAGGCTAGGTCAAAAAGTCTCTTGTATCTCAAAAACAGGCAGCGGTTCTAACGCATCTAAGATAATAAACCACCTTAAAAGAGAAAATATAGACTCTAACCTGATAGTTTGCAGCAAAAATAGCAGAACAGGTTATTCTATAATACTAGACAGCCTAAAACATGACAGATCAATACTAGCATTCAAAGGATCTAACAATAACCTAAAATTTAGTGAGATAAACAGGAAAAAATTAAACACAAAATGGTTCTATTTCTCAACAATGCTAGGTGAATCATTCAAAACATTAGAAAAACTAGCTAAATTTGCAGAAAAGAACAAAATCAAGATTGCTTTCAATGCCTCAGAATACTTAGTAAAAAAAGGATCAAGATTCCTAAAAAATATCCTTGAAAAAACAGACATATTTGTCTTAAACAAAGATGAAGCTAAATTATTAGTTAAAAAAGAAAAAATAGACAACATCCTAAAAGCAATACACAAGCTAGGACCAAGAACAGTAATTATCACCGATGGAAAAAATGAATTCTTTGTTTTTGATGGTGAATTTATATATTCTGCCAGACCGACAAAAACAAAGATCATAGAAACAACGGGAGCAGGTGATGCATTTGCAGCATCATTCTTATCTGGCATGATAAAAAAGAATAATATAGAATTCGCTATGAGACTAGCTTCAGCAAACTCAGAATCAGTCATACAACACCATGGAGCAAAAAACAAACTACTAAACTACAAAGAAGCATTAAAGATCATTAAAAAAGAAGACCTAAATATAAAAAAGAGGAAAATAAGATGAAAATATTAGGTATAAGCGGTTCTCCAGTCAAAGATGGAAGTAATGAAAAAGCAATAGACTATGCACTAAAAAAAGCAAAAAAACTAGGATTTGATACAGAAAAGATTACCCTAGCAAAAAAAGACTTAACAGGATGTATTGCCTGCAATCAATGTAAGAAACAAAAAGGAACATGCTCAATAAAAGATGTCATGGAAGACATCAGACCTAAGATGGAAGATGCTGATGCGATCATAGTATCAAGTCCTGTCTACTTTGGCTCACTATCAGCACAAACAAAATCCTTATTCGACAGATCCCTCCCATTAAGAAGGGATAACTTTAAGCTAAAAGACAAGATTGGAGCAGCAATTGCAATAGGCAGGTCAAGAAATGGTGGTCAGGAACTGACTATTCAAACAATCCACTCATGGATGCATATACATGGGATGATCGTAGTAGGTGACAATAACCATTTTGGTGGAACAGTAGCAGCACCATTTGAAAAAGATGAATTTGGAAAGAAAACAGTTGATGATACGATCGATAAAGTTTGTAATTTGCTGAATAAAATAAATAATCCATGATTTTTCTACTAAACCCTACAAATCAAAAACTTTTAGAAATCTATGATTCCTAAACTGTTTTGAAAAACCAAATGTTTTCTCTGTTGTCCCAAAACTAGTTTACATTTTCAAATGAGCAAATAATAACAATGATAAATTCTTGCCTGAAGAGGAAATTTCCTTTTGGCATATGACATTTTGCGTACTTCAACTTGCGAAGCAATGTGAAGGTTTAGAAATATCTGATTTCTAAAAGCAAAATGGCCGTGAATGAATCCCTTGTTGTTATTATTTGCGACTGCTACTTAATAACCCCATTAGGTTAACTAAAAACGTTATAGCATAAAACCAAATGTTTTCCAAAAACTTTTAGGGGTGTAGCCTAAACGGTTTTGGAAAACAGTAGGTTTTCCAAAAACTTTTAGGGGTGTAGCCTAAACGGTTTTGGAAAACAGTAGGTTTTCCAAAAACTTTATATAGCCCTCTGATTTCCAAAATAACATAAAATAATAACTTCAAAACAGAAAATAAGCAAAAAAAGGTGATTTTCATGTCAGATAAGCTATTACCATTAGCAGCTATGGAAAAGATCATAAAGAAAGCCGGTGGAGCAGATATCAGGGTTTCAGAAAAAGCAAAAGTTGCTCTTAAATCAGTAATTGAAGACAAAGCAGAAGAGATAGCAGAACGTGCTTGGAGACTTGCAACACATGCAGGAAGAAAAACAGTTAAAGAAGGAGATATTAAACTCGCTGTAAAGCAATAAGGGGGATTCAAAATGAGTACAAAACCAGTAAGTATAGGGACACTAAAAAAAGGAAATTATGTAGTTATTGATGGGGCAGCATGTATCGTTTCCGATACTTCAACTTCAAGACCAGGAAAACATGGTCATGCAAAAGTACGTTTAACAGCAGTAGGCATTGTAGATGGTAAAAAAAGGATAGAAGTCATGCCAGGTCACGATAATATCGATTCTCCAATAATAGAAAAAAAAATAGCTCAAGTATTATCTATTAACGCAGATTCTGCAAATGTTATGGATAATGAAACATACGAAACATTCGATCTAAAGATTCCAGACGAATTAAAAGACGACATCGTAGAAGGCGCTAATGTTATGTATTGGGTAATACTTGATGATAAAGTGATGAAACAGGTGCAAGGATAACTTTGCGAATGTGTTTCATTCATAACGGTTTAGAAAACAGGAGGTTTTCAAAAAAATGGTAAAATTCCCAGAAGCAGAAGTAAGAAAATTTAGTAGTGTTTTTGTATGTAAAAAATGCAAACAAAAAGCTAGAGCGCCTAACCAAAAGGTTCTTGCAGGCAAAGTAACCTGCAAAACATGTGGTGGACATAACTTTAGGCCTGTAAGAAAGAAATAAGAATGAATATTCAGTCAATATCTGCGATTATATTTATTCTTCTTATGGCTCTTTTTCTAATTTATAAGAGAAAAAAGATTACAATACAAAAAATTCTTGGACCGCTATTATATTTTGTAATGTACAAAACCCAGATAGGGATAAAACTTATGGAAAAGATAGCAAAGAAATTCTCAAAACAACTAAAATACATAGGTTATTTCGGAATATTCATAGGGTTTGTAGGTATGGTCCTGATGACCTACGCATTGATACAAAATATATATATGATAATAACACAACCAGGAGCACTTCCAGGAGTTGGTCTTGTATTGCCATTTGAAGTAAAGGGTGCATTCTACGTACCGTTCTTTTATTGGATAATCTCAATCTTCATTATAGCACTAGTACATGAATTTTCACATGGAATCATTGCTAAAAAATATGGAATGAAAATTAAATCAAGCGGCATAGCATTCTTAGGCATACTATTGCCAGTAATACCTGCAGCATTTGTAGAGCCAGATGAAAAAGAACTGATAAAAAGACCAGCAAAAGAACAACTAAGCGTATTCGCAGCAGGCCCATTCTCCAATATATTATTAGCATTCATTATTATAGGAATCACAGCATTGATTATAACACCATTATCAGGTGCCATAGCAAACCCAAATGGAGTATTGATCACTGGTTTGATCGATGGTAATTATTCAGCAGAACAAGCAGGAATACAACCAAGTGAAATAATCAAAAGTATAGATTATATCCCCATACAATACCTAACAAATTTCTCAAACGTCTTAGAACAAAGAAAATCAGGGGATATAATAACATTAGAAACTGATAAAGGCATATACAACGTAACACTATCAAAAAATCCAGAAAACAACACTAAACCTTATCTAGGCGTATTTGTTCAACAAAACACAGAAATAAAAGAAAGCTTTATCAAAAGATATGGTAGATTCACACCACCAATCATAATATGGTTCATGGGATTATTATACTGGCTATACGTCCTTAATCTTGGAATAGGTCTTTTCAACTTAGCACCCATGGGACCTTTAGATGGTGGAAGGATGTTATTAGTAACATTACAAAAATTCTTACCAGAAAAAAAAGCCATAAAATACTGGAAAAACATAGGATTCTTTTTCTTAACATTAATATTAGTTAATATCCTGCATGCTTTTATAAATTAATCAAAAAGAAATATTAATTATCAGGTAAGAATCTCAGATTAAGTTCTCTAGCAGCCTTTACAGCATCTAATCTTTTGACAATAGTTGTATGTGGAGCCCCTTTCACAATATCAGGGTCAGAATTAGATTCATCTTTGATCTTGATCATAACTTCGATAAACTTATCCAACATTTCTTTACTTTCAGTCTCATTCGGCTCAATCATTATCGCACCATGAACATTCAATGGAAAATAAACAGTAGGTGGATGAAATCCATAATCAAGTAATCTCTTTGCAATATCATTTGTTGTAACTTCATTAGGCATCTCTTCATCAGAAAGCACAAACTCATGCTTGCAAACACAATCATAAGGTAATTTATAATGCTCCCTCAATTTCTCTTTCATATAATTAGCATTCAAAACAGCATTATCAGAAACTGCCTTCAATCCAACAGCACCGATTGCCCTGATATAAGTAAATGCTCTAACCATAACTCCAAAATTCCCATAAAATGCTTTAACCTTACCGATAGACTTAGGATAATTAGCAAAAGAATAAACTTCCTCATTCAAAACAACATAAGGATTAGGCAGAAATTCTTTCAATTCTGATTTAACACCAACAGGACCAGAACCAGGCCCGCCACCACCATGAGGGGTAGAAAAAGTTTTATGCAGATTCAGATGCAGAACATCAATACCCATATCACCAGGTCTTACATTACCAAGCAAAGCATTCATATTTGCCCCATCCATATAAACTAAACTACCATTATCATGGATCAACTTAGTTATCTCCAATATATTTTCCTCAAATATCCCTAATGTATTTGGTATAGTCAGCATTACAGCAGCAACTTCATTATCGAGATTCTTCTTCAGATCTTCAATATCGACCTGCCCTCGATCATCACTCTTTATAGTTATAGTCTCAAAACCGCACATAGAAGATGATGCAGGATTTGTTCCATGAGAACTATCTGGAGTTAATATCTTAACCCTATTCTCACCCTTATCATTAAAATAAGCCTTGATAATCATCAAACCAGTAAGTTCACCATGCGCACCTGCAGCAGGCTGTAATGTAAATGCACCTAATCCACAAATCTCACAAAGCATTTTTTCTAAATGATACAATAATTGTAAACAACCTTGATTATATGGCTGCAAAGGATGGCAATCACAAAAACCACTTAATCTACAAGTATCTTCATTTATCTTTGGATTATACTTCATAGTACAACTCCCCAAAGGATAAAACCCATTATCAACACCAAAATTCCTCCTAGATAAAGCAGTATAATGCCTAATCAGATCAATCTCAGAAACTTCAGGTAAACCACTATCACCACCAACAAACTCAGAAGGGATAATATTATCTTTTCTAGGAACATCCAGTTCAGGTAAGCTCACAGCTTTCCTTCCTTTAACACTTTTCTCAAAAATTAATTCCATTTTATTATTAACCTTTCATTACCTCAACCAATCTATCCATCTCTTCAATAGTATTCAATTCAGTAACACAAAACAATAAACAATCTGAAAGTTCAGGATAATATTCACCAAGATCTAAACCACCTATAATTTTATTATCTAATAATCTCGAACTAACTGATTTAGCATCATTGACTTTAACAACAAATTCATTATAGAATGGTTTGTCAAACTTAATCTCAAAACCATTTTCCTTTAATTTATCAACCAGATAATGAGATTTCTGGATATTAAGATCAGCCAATTCCTTAATTCCTTCCTTGCCTAAAGTAGATAGATAAACAGTTGCAGCTAAAGCACACAATGCTTCATTTGAACAAATATTAGATGGAGCCTTTTCTCTCCTTATATGCTGCTCCCTTGCCTGTAAAGTTAATATAAACCCCCTTTCCCCTTCAGAATCAACAGTAGCTCCAACTAATCTACCAGGAATACTCCTTTTGTATTTATCCTTTGTAGCCATGATACCCAGATAAGGACCACCAAAATTGACAGGGTTGCCAAAAGATTGTCCTTCTCCAACAACAATATCTGCCCCTAGATCTCCTGGCTTCTTCAACAAACCTAAAGAAGTTGATTCGACAACCGATACAACAAGCAAAGCACCATTATCATGAACAACTTTTTCAACTGAAGAAAGATCATATATACTTCCAAAAAAATCAGGATTCTGTATCAACAAAGCTGCAGTCTTATCACACAATTTCTCACTTATCTCACCAACACTTATTTCGACCAATTCAAAATTATGAGCATCACAATAAGTTTTAACAACCTGCCTGTATTCAGGATGTATAGATTTAAGCATCAATATCTGTTTTCTTCTGGTGATATTAGTTGCCATTATACAACTCTCAGCAAGAGCAGATGCCCCATCATACATTGAAGCATTTGCAACATCCATACCAGTAAGATCACAGATCATAGTCTGATATTCATAGATCACCTGCAGCATCCCCTGAGATATCTCAGGCTGATAAGGTGTATAAGCAGTATAGAATTCACTCCTACCAACAATATGATTCACAACAGAAGGTATAAAATGTTTATAAGCCCCTGCACCTAAAAAACTAGAAAAATCAACTTTATTTTTCTTGCTTATATCGATCAAAAGATTCTTGACTTCAATCTCAGAAAGCGCCTTAGGAACTTTCAGATTATCCTTCAACAATAAAGAAGCAGGAATATCCTTAAACAAGTCTGAAACCTTATTTACATTAATGTCTTTAAGCATCAATTCTCGGTCTTTTTCTGTATTCGGGATAAAATCCATCATAACACCACAATGATTCAATGTTTTTCTTCTTTTACAAAATTACCATACTCTTCAGATGACATCATACCATCCAATGCACCATTATCTTTAATCTTACTTTTTTACACTATTATCAATTACTAAATTAAAATATATAATTAAATATTTGGTTATGGCGAACTTCCAGAGGGACAAGGATTACCATCCGGAACACATAAAAGAGGATAATAGCCATTTTCATCTGGTTCATCTTTATAACAAGAATCTTCATCAGAACAACAACCCCCCCAACCACCACAACTACCATCAGAGCATTGATGTTCACTTGGACAACAATTTACTACGCCTGTGCCAAATGCGATTTCAACACAAACAGGATTGCCAGGGGTGCTTCCAGGACATTTGGTCTCATCAGAACAACAGTCATTTTTATCTACACAACTTACAGTGGGGGCTATAGTACCATCTGGTAACATATAATCTCCAGTACATTTTTTTTCATCTGGACAGCAATCATCTCCACCAATAAGAATACATGTATCATCGCCACATTTACGCTCCCCAGGAGGACATAATTCTTCATAAGGATCATCACATTCGGTTGGATCATAACAATCATTCTGAGGATCAGAATCACAAAGACCAATACAACATCCATCCCCTATCTCGGGTGTATCACAAGGATCTGTAGCACCGACAGGATCATAAGCAGAAGCATCAACAGCAGGATCATAATTTTCAGCCATCCCACCCCCCTCATACATCATAGGGTCATCCATACCAGAACCACCACAACTAGGATCTTCAGGATACATCATACAATAATCTTCAGCCATCCCACCTTCATCATCAGGCATAATTAAATTATATTCAGCAATTAACATCTCACCTTCTTGAATCATCATCTCTGCCTCAAGAATCATAGCAGTACCTTCATCAATCATGGAATTTGCTTCTTCTTTCATCTGATTCCCTTTATCAATTAAGTCTTGAGCAGAATCAAAATCTATCGCTTTCCCAGTATTACTACAACCAACAAAAACATAAGATATCATTAACAAACATATTATTAAACAAATCTTCTTCATTTATTCGTCACCTTTTTATTTTATAATTTATTAAAAAATTCAATGTTTTTCTTCTTTTACAAAATTACCATACTCTTCAGATGACATCATACCATCCAATGCACTACTATCTTCAATCTTAATCTTAGCCAACCACCCTTCACCATAAGGGTCTTTATTAATAATTTCAGGGCTATCACTTAACTTAACATTTGCCTCGACAACTTCACCATTGACAGGACTAAATACATCAGAAACAGACTTGACAGACTCTATAACAGCCATACCTTTTTTTGCCTCAACCTTTTTACCCACTTCAGGAAGTTCAACAAAAACAATATCTGTTAACTGCTCTTGAGCAAAATCAGTAACACC
>Ga0233437_1000301_pt1 | contig 116739 bp, 143 predicted proteins | sample SI_122_August201_FD_182714 | JGI IMG/M metagenome (GOLD analysis project Ga0233437, IMG submission 182714) | Seawater microbial communities from Saanich Inlet, British Columbia, Canada - SI_122_August2016_200_MG | ecosystem: Environmental > Aquatic > Marine > Inlet | place: Canada: British... | reverse complement strand
TACGCATGTTTCTTTGGACCTAGATAACACCTCTTTTTTTGAGGCCAGCTGATAATGGAATTCAATATATTTGAAAATGGTTGTAAAGATCCAGAAGTAGTTGTTCTAGATACTAAGTTACCCTATTTCTGTGATAATGTTAGTAAAGTTGTTGGCAATAAATCTTCTGCAGAAATCCACATTGTTGGTTCTAAAGAAGAGTTTTCTAGGTTGTCTGGTCAAGAACATAGAGGAGAGTGTTCTTTTTGTAATGAAAATAGAGTTGTGATTTTTTCTCCTGCTATGATTGAGAGTGAAACACACCATTCTAGAGATGAATTTTATCATATTCTGTATAATCAATTATTCCATGTTATGATGAAATCTAAAGCTTAGTTGGTTTGAGTCTTCTAGTCTTCTTAATCCAGGTGTTTTAAGCGAGTATCCTTGATCTCCTGCTATCTTTTGTAGGTTTGCTTCTAGGTTGAAATAGTTCTCTAAACCTCCAGCAACAGCCATTTTAGCTGTGTCTAATACCTCTAAACAGATTTCTTTAGATAAAGGATTAATTTCTATTGAAAATCTAGTAAAATGGCTTGTTCCAGTTATTCTGTATTCTTCCTGGCTTTCGCTTATTTGGAAATTATCTAAGTATTGTGAAACCTCTTTTGTTAATTCTTCTAAAAAATCCATTAAAGTTTTTGTGTGTAGAGGGTTTAAATTTATTACTCTTCTATTAAATATACTTTAAGAATTAAAGTGGTTTAGTATATGAACATCACAAGAGTTTATTGTTTGAGTTATAAAAAGACAATAAGAAACAATTAGAGAAGATTGCTTCTTATTATTTATTAGTTTATTTCCAAGTTCGATATGTTGGATGTACCTTTTATAAAGTTTTAAAGAATTTAAAGTTTTAATATTCTTAAAGAAAAGATCAAAAAAAATGTTTGTTTCTTCTAAATAATTTAAACTCTCTTTAGAGATCACTTTTTTTTTAGAGATATTTTCATAAATAAAGTAGTAGTTTCTTGCAATAGTACTTAGATTATAAGCAAGCAAGTAATAAGGAAAGTAATCAAGTCCAAATAGTTTTTGATCATGAATAATTCTTGAGATTAAGTCCCTCTGTTTGAACACATTGTTTTTGTATTCTAAGATTTGTTTAGAATCAAATTTTTTATTCCTTAAATCTTCTTTTATTGTAGATTTAATTAAATTAATAGAATGGATCAGTCTATTAAAATGAGAGTGAATGTCTGAAGAATCTCCATGATATAGAGATTTCATTTTACAAGAATTCGCACTAATGTCAAATATTTCAAAACCATAAAGAGAATCCACCGCTTTTTGTAATTTTTGAAGTAACTCGGGAGCTTGGTATTTAATAATAATTTCATCATATCCAGCTCTATAAAAACTTCTAATTAAACTAATTTCATTAGAATTTCCTGTTTCAACATGTAAAACTGTTGATTTTTTTTGTTTTGAAAAGTCTGAAGTTTGTAAGATTAACTTATTATCTTCTTCTTGAATGTTTAATTCATCACCAGAATTTAGATTATTAAAATCAACCCATTTTTTGGGAACATAAAGGGTTAAACCTCCACCACCTTGCTTTATTAGCTTTCTTTTCATGTTTTTTTAGTGTATTTTCTACTATTTAAGGGTTTTGTTTTTTGATATCAATCATATCATTAATATCAGAAAGATATTAATAAGGTGTGTTCTTCCTACAAAGTAATAACAATCCAAAAAAGGAGATAAAAAATGATAAGAAATATGATTATTACAGCAGGACTTGCTTTGCTTGCAGGTTGTGCAACTACAGGAAATATTAGAGAAGACAGAATGCCAGGTAGACCTACTGAAGGTGTTGTTGAAACAGATACAGGCTACAAAAGTGTTGCTTGTGCAGAAAATTATGGTGATTTTAGTATGGCTAAAGCAGAAGCTGAAGCTTTGGCTCAAAGTGCTATTGTACAACATACAGGTGCTACAGAAGGAAGAGTTGTAGGTTCTAGATTTAGCCAATATTGGCACTTACCAGATGCAGTTAATCCAAAAGAAATCTGTGTGGAAGTTAGTGTACCTTATGGAGGAGTGAGATAAAATGCTAACAAGAAAAGTAAAAGATTATGTAAAAGATTCTGTTACTCAAGGTATTGAGGGAGCAGAAGGAAGACTTAAAGATTATGTTGAAAATAAAGTTACAGCTGTAGGTGGAAGAGTTTCAGCCATTAATGAAAAGTTGACTAGTAGGTTCGAAGGATTGTCAGGAAGATTAAACAGTTTAGAGAATTCATATGGGAATAATAAGTCCAAAGTTAGTGAAAGGTTTGGCTTACAAGATCAAAAAATAACTGGTGTTGAAAATAAATTAGAAGCTACAGAAAGAGCTGTTGATGAAAGGTTGAGCCAGTATGATGGCACTTTAGAACAACAAGAAGCTTTAGTGCAAAAGGGATTAGATTCTATTGATGCTAAGGTTGAGGAAGGTGTTGAAGCTAGTGTTAAAGGATACTTATCTTCTCAAAATTTAAGATTAGTTGAGCCTGGTGAAAAAGATAAAACTTTTCAAGAAGTTGTTGGTGCTGCAAACGAGGCTATTGGTGGAATGCAGTATGAACAGATCATGAGTTTTTTTAGAAATGCTGCAGCAGGAAGATTAGCTGATGAAGTCACAAGTTATAGTGAAGGGACTTCTTTATTATTTGGTGGAAGCCACTTAGGATTTAAGGCCAGATTTGGAGAGAATCTTCAAGGACTTTTAATTGCAAATAGATATGAATCTCATAAAAACCAAAAAAGTATTAGTAAATGCCTATTAAGACAATTTGGAGAATTAACAAAGAGTAGAATTACAACTGATCAAGGAGTAGTTAGGAGACCCAGTAAAAAACCAGCTCTTTATGTTTTAATGAATGATGATGCACCAGCCGCAATTTCAGGTGTAGGTGTTGAAATAATAACAGAGGACAAAAGGTCAACACAATTTAATTCTTTGTTAGATGACCAAGAGAGATTTGCTTCTGAGGCTGTTAAGGCATTGTATTTAGGTACTGTTGAATGGACCTTGAGAGAAATGAGTGAATTTGAGGAGGTTCCAGTAAATAATCCTTGCAAGAGCCAGAGAGAGATGAACTCAAACTTTGCACAGATGTTAAAGAATGGAGTAGAAGAGTTATTTCCAGAAGATCAAGAGATCCATGATTTGGCTAGAGATGTTGTTGCACAGCACCCATACTTAGCTGAATATATGGGTGAAAATTCTGTTCAAAAAATGGCATATAAGCGAAAAGAAGGAGGTAGGCCTTAAGATGAAGAGATTACTATTAGGACTTTCAAAAAAAGAATTTGAAAAGTATCAAGGAGCAATAGAACAAATTGGTTCATTGAATGATTTAACCGATCAAAATCTGAACAAAGAAGTTGAGATGGCTGTTATGAGAGATATTCAAGCTCAAAGATTGCCACCAAATGTTCAAGTTCCATCAAGAAGACAAGTTTTACAATATTTGGATATCATGCAACAAAATACAGGTAGTTTGAATTTAGCTATTAGATCTTGGTTGTCATCTGGAAGCTGGACTACAAGTGGAGGCTCATTTAAGTTAGCTGAAGATGCTGGATGGAGATTGGCTGAAGGAATTGGTCAAGATTATGAAAAACCTACTGTTTTGGAAGTTGGTGCTGGTTATGCTGGTTTTCTTACTGAGAAAGGTTTAGCTAAAATGTACCAATCTTTAAGAGATTCAGGAGAGGAAACTGATTTGCATTTTACTAATTTGACTGAATGGTTTGATGAAATAGATCTTCCTGAAGGTGTTACTGAACATCCAGGAATCCTTGCTAGAAATGTTGCTAGTTTACAAGATGAACTTGGTGGTGTAGACCTTGTTTACTCACAATGTGCTGCTTATTTTGATGATAAGATTGAAGAGTTTGTTGCTGGTGTTTATTCAATGTTGAATGACAGGGGATACCTTTTCTTTAATGCACCTGAAAGTAAAGCTGAAGCTATCATGGAAGCTGCTGGAGATATGAATTTAGTTGAGAAGGTTAGCCTCGGTGGAGAGAATGGTGACTTTTATGGTTTTAGGAGATTAAAATGAATAGAAGGCAATTTTTAGGAATAGCAGGAGGAGCTGCACTTGCTTTAGTTGCAGCTAATGAGATTGCAAAAAGCTATTTTGATCAGCAAGATACTAACTCTGTTGAAGCTTGTTTTGAAGGCCTTGGTCCCGATGTTCCTAGTTTAGAGAGAAAGATTGAAGCTATGAAAGATAGCAGAGCTTTTCCTAGAATGAATGATAGAGTTGATAGTGAAGCTTGGTCAAGAGTGATTAATAGTGCTTATATGGAAGCTAATGGAGAAAGTCTTGAAAATGAAGCATATCAAAATTTGATTTTAACAATCATGTATCAAGAAGCTGGTTTGAGAAGTGAAAGAAGAGCAACACCTTTCTTGTTTGTTACTGAAGATATGATTCCAGGTATGGATAACTCATCTTTTGGTCCAATGCAAGTTAAGTTGTTGAGTGATTTTGAAGGTGATCCAGAAAGCATGGAAGATATTTTAGTTTATTCAATGCAAAGATTGGACAAAGTTGTTGAAGCTTATGGTGGAGAAGTTACTAATGATAATTTGCAATTCCTTTTTGGAGATTGGGTTGCAGGTGATTATGCTTGTAGAGCTGCTGCTGTACAGAACATGTTGAATAAAGAATTAAGTAGAGGACTTAGCTTAGATGGAGACTTAGGTCCAATGTCCAAAGGCGCTTTGAAACAATTAAATGACCAATATAATCTAGGCATGGATAGAGAAGAAATTGATAGTTTTGAAATTGGAGATAATGGTGAATTTTTTGAGAGTGAAGTTTATAGAACTTTAGTTGAAAATTTTGCTTATGTTGAAAATCCTGTTTTGGTTGAAGCCCATATGACAGGAATTGAAGGAGAATTAGCTCCAGTTAGAGGAGTTCCTGGAAATTCACAAGAATATGTTTCAAGAGCTCTTGAAGCTTATGATAATATAGGAGGATTGCAAAAATGAAAAGGAAAATAATTGGAAGTGTAGCAGGCATAGGATTAGCAACAGCTTTAGGTTGTAGCGAAGAATCAGGAATTGGATACCATGGATTTCCTGAATTAGAAAGTGGAAATTGGGAAGTTACAGATATAAGAATCCCAACTAGAGGTAGTATCAATAATGTTTGGAGATTGGAAGATAAAACATATTCTGTTACATTAAAACAAAATGGAGACCTGAATATTTCTGGACAGTATAAATATGAAATTAGAGAGAGTTATGACTTGATTCCTGATGGCCGAGTGTTAGAAGGTGAAGAAAAACAAAGTTTTTGGGTTGATGAAAGACATGGAACTGTTACTCTAAGAGAGGTTGAAGAATGAAAGGGAGATATATTTTAGGATTAGCAACTGTAGGTTTAGTTGGTTTAATTGGTGCTTTAAGTACACCTGTTTATAGAGACCATAACCCTAGTTATTATGCTATCACTGATAATAGAGAAGAAGGAAGTAATTTACAAGCTGGTGAAAAAGATTATGATGTTTGGATACAGCAAGGTACTGTTGATGAAATTAGATCTCAATTTAAGTTTGATTATAGATTAAAAAATGGTGAATCAGCGTTAAAACCTAATCGAAGAAGAGAATCAAATGTTACTGAAGAAGACATTATTAATTTTACTGTTGATTATATTGGAGACAAATTAAACTTTAGATGGCCAGTTTTATTTCCACAACCTATTGTTGATGGAATTAGAAAAGCCCCATTTGGTATGAGTGTAATGCCTAAGAAACAAAATGAATATTTTCAAAACACAACTCAAATTGATGTTGAAGGCGAGTGGGATATTCTAACTGATTGTTGGGATTATAGTCAGTTGTTCAAAAATGCGTTTAATGTTTTAGCACAGGATTATGGTGTTGAAGCTGAGGCTTTCAGAGTGACTGGTGACACTTATTTTAATTTGTTTGGTTTGGACAAAAAAGTAGGAGATCATGATTTTAATTTAGTTATTGATTCTGAAGGGAATCATATCTATATTGATACAAATGGTCCAGATACACTTTGGATTACTAATCCACCAAATATTACTGATAAAGTTGTTGTGAGGGAAGAAAAATGAAAGCAATTGCAACAGGATTAGTTGGTGCTGTTTTAAGTTTGAGTAATGTTTGTGAACAACCAGAAACAATTGAAGAAACTGTAGAAGAATGTCCAAGAATTGAAGGACCAAGAGTTTTACAAGTTGGTCAAATTGGGGACTATTCTTTTGTTAATGAGAATTGTGAAACCCCTTTTGCTGAAGAAGGAGAGATCCCAGCAGGAGTTTGGTTACTTTATACACCAAATTTTTTATCACCTGAAGACAAAGACAATAACCAATATACAATAAGTTTAGGTTTTAATGAACCTGGAAGTTATGAATTAACATTCAAAGGTGATTTTACTACAATAACAATTGAGGTTGAAGAATGAGCAAAGATATAATTTATATGACTTGTTTGTTGGCAACCACTGTAGCAACTTTAGGTCTTTTTGCTTGGAATTCAAGAGGTTATGTTGGTGAAGTTGCAGAAGATTTAGTTCCATTTGAAGAAGAGTTTAGCCAAGAGTGTGAACAAAAAACTGTGAATACTCTTTATGATGGTTCTTTAGATGCAATTGTTGATAGAAGAGATGAGTTTTTAGAGAGTCGAAATGTTCGAACTAATTGTGAAAAATGGGTTTGTTCAAAAAATTATCCTGATGGCTATAAAATGCTTATTACAAATAGTAGGAGTTGTCGAGGAGAAAAATAAAAATGAATCAATATTTCGAAAGAGCAGATGATTTTTTGACTAAACATTTACTTCCTGGTATCAAAAGAAGAAGAGAATACTTAGAAAGAGTGTTGGACAGACATAGAGAATATTTGTCTTATGCTATATTTGCTGAAGATGCTGATGGAGTAAAGAAAATTAATGAAAAATATGTTGATTTTAATTTTCCATTAAGATGTTATGTTGAAGCTAAGCAAGGAGAGATTGAATATTCTTTTCCTGTTAATCAAGAAAATATTACAACCCCAGAACAACAAAGGTTTGTTGATGAAGCTCAAGCAAGTGCCAATAGCAAATATTGTACAAATTGGACTAAAAATGCTAAAAGATGTGAAGAAACAGATGATTTGGTTTTAAGATTTTTAGCTGGTCATTTACTATCAGAAGTTGCTGCTAGATCTCTTTCTGGAGAAAACCTTATTGGGGATTTTAAAGTTCCTAGTTTAGAAGATCTGCAAAGTACTGAATCTTTAGATGAATTGTTTGACCCAGCTAATAGCTTTCTAAGAATTTCTCAGAAATTAAGAGCTCGTTACATTGACTTAGCTAGTAGAGATAATCTGTTTGGTGCTTGGAAATTAAATGAAGCTATTCATGAGAAATATTCTCAATAAGATAGACCTTATCATTCTCTCTTACTTTTTTTTCTGTTTTTATTCCTACTAAGCATTTAGAAGCTTTATCCACCTGTTTGTGATTAATTTGTAATTCTTTAACTTCTTGTTTTATTACACCTGTTTTGTTTCCAACAAACATTATTTGATCTTTTAATTTGAGATCTTTGTATAATTGAATTGCTGCAACACCGTGTTCTTTGTAGAAGTTTATTACTTTACCAATTTGGATTTTTTTTGTTTTTGAAATATTGCCTTCAGATTCAGTAAACTCATTGAATGGTTTTCCTAGGTAAAAGCCTGAATGGAAGCCTCTGTTGTATGCTGTTTTTAGTTCTTCTAATAGTGCATTCTTATTCTCTTCTGTAAATTCATTATTTTTTATTAGTGTAAGTGCTTTTTTGTATGTTCTGACTACAGTGTCAACATACTCAGGAGTTTTTGCTCTACCTTCGATCTTTATACAGTCTACAAACTGTAGTTGGTCTAGGAAAGGTAGTGTGCACAGATCTTTTGGTGACATTATGTAACCTTGTCCTAACTTTAATTCTTTGTTTTCTTCTGTGTCTGTAATTTTGTATTCTCTTCTACAAGGTTGTATGCATTTTCCTCTGTTTGCACTTCTTTGAAATAAGTGTTGTGATAGGAAACATCTGCCTGAATATGAAACACACATTGCACCATGGCAAAAAACTTCTATCTCTATGTTAGAATCTTTTATTTTTTTTATCTGGTTTATGTTGAGTTCTCTTGCAAGGATTACTCTTTCAACACCTAGTTCTTTGTATTGTTCTATTGCCTTTAAATTAGCAACTGAAGCTTGTGTTGATAAGTGAACTGGGATTTCTAATTCTTTTGCAATTTTTATAACTGCTAAGTCCCAACATATTACTGCGTCAATGTGGTCTTTTAGTTCTGTTAAAACTTCTTTTACCCTGTCCAACTCTTCATCATAAATTATTGTGTTGATTGTTAGGTATTTTTTTATTTCTGGAAATGCTTTTACTTCTTCTATTGTAAAGTTTTTTGCAGAATCTCGCATGTTAAATTCTTTGATTCCAAAATATATTGAATCTGCTCCTGCATTGATTGCAGCTTGAAGCATTGCTTGATCTCCTACTGGTGCTAGTATTTCCATAGTTAAAATTTTATAGATAAAACTTATAAACCTGTTGTTTTGTGGTGAATTTATGGATGGGAGATTAGAAGAGTTAGTTCGAAAACAGTATAGATACATAGTTCCAGATTTAGCTGAAGAAACATACGATAGGTTAATTGAGTTTATGAATTCTAATACTGAACTGAATAGTGTGAGTATTGTAACACTTAAAGCCCTAACAAAAGTAGGAAAACAGCTCTGTAGGTCTTATGGAGAAAAAGTTGAAGATGCTTTTTGGGAGAACTTATATGACTATAATGCTTATGGTGCAAGAGTTCTTACTGATAAAAGTATGCCCGAACACGAATCTAAAATAAAACAAGTTAAAGGCGTAAAACCCAATTATCTTGCTTCTCATTTTTGGATGAATGCTTCAGATTCTGCATTTGAACTCTATAGAAAAGCAAACAAAAGAAGAGATACAAAAAAGAAAGAAAAGCATAGGACTATATTTATGAGTGCTGGATTAAATGCATTGAGTCTATTGCTCAATGCAGATGATGATAATTACTTTGACCCAATATTGAGAAACTGCAAGGAACTTCGGAGAAGGGCTTTATATTGTTTTAATTTTGGAGGAGACATAAGGGGTGCAGAGATGGATTATCAACTTGTTCTTGCTGAAGCTGAAGTTTATGACCATATGGGAGAGTTTGAATCAACCAGAACAAATCCAAGTTCAGAAAAAATAAGAGAATTAGAGTTAACTAGACTTGAGGCACTTGAAGCTGCAGCAAAAAAAGCCTATGTTGTGTATTCTTCTACAAAAAGATCTGAAAAAGGGAAATGGTTTGATAGAGTTGTAGATTCTGTTACTGAAGCTTCTTTAGAATATCTTGAATTAGAAAAAGTAGATGAAGCTTTTGCTGTTGCTGGAAAATTAGGTATGGGGAATGAGTTTGCTGCAACCTCTGATCCATACCCTAATGAAAAAGCTGCAGACCTTTGGTTGAAAATGGCAGAGAAGCTTGAAGATATTGATCTGGAAAAAATGGTTGAAGCTACTGAAAAGGCTGCTATCACTACTACCATTATGTATTTCTCTCCAGTGATTGCAAAAAGAAAAAAAATAAATTATATTGAAAAAGCTATAGGGTTAAGAAAAATAGCTTTACAGCAAGCTTTAGATTTGGGATTAGATCCTAAACCAAGAATAAATTCACTTTTAGTTCATTACCAGCATGCTTGCGATGATAAACCAAGGAATGCTAGAAAGTACCAAGGAGAAATTGCAAAATATCAAGCAATGATGGCTGAACTTTAAATTATTCTTCTTTTTTTACCTTGCCAAAAGCCAGTGCAGCATAAACTAATATAGAGTGACCACCAGTTTGTAAAGTGTTTCCTTCTTTATCAACACGAGGAGATGTTGGTGACCAACCATACCTTATTCCAAAAGGGACTAACCCACCTATTTTTGAATTAAAAGAAAGGCCTACATTAGGTAACACATTTGTATCAAATGTTTGTGAACCTTCAACTTGATTATCGCCAAGAAGAGTTAAAACTCCAACTTCTGGCCTTAAGTGATAATGTTTTGCTATTAGAAAGCCTAATGAAAGGTTGGCTTGAGCCCATGTAGAGTGTCTAAATTCATCATAATATGTCCCAGGTGCAGCTCCTTGACTATTCATAAAACCTCCTTGGTACAATGCATTAAAAATATCAACACTTTGTTGTGTTCCAAACCTGCCTTGAAGATGTAAGTTTAAAACTTTTCCTTGAAAATAAACTCCTGCCATCATTAGCAATTTTAAAGAATGTTCCTTATCATCAAATCCATCAATGTTTGATTTAAATCCAGGTCTGTGTGCATATTCTCCAAATCCACTAATTTCAAAACCCTCTTTTCTTTGTAATAGAACATCTTGTTCAAGATCTGAAATATCTGCTTCTAAAGTTAATTGTTGTTCAAAATGATTACTAGGAAAATTTGTTTCTGGTTTTGAAGGAAAACCATACACTTTTGCATAAGGTGAGTACATTAAACTTAACTCCAAATGTTCTGCTGGTGCTATTGAAGAGAATACTTCTACTCCTAATTCATTTGCTTGGACTTCTCTTTCTTCTGCACTAGATCCATCTTGATTAAAGTCTAAGTAATTTCCTTGAATAATATATCTCACAAAAGGTCTAACTCCAAAATCAACTTCTCCTCTTCTTAAAAATTCAACTGATAAACCTGAAGTACTTATTGACCCTAAAAAATCCCAAGAAGGATCAGCAGGAAATCTACTATATACTTGAACCTGAGCAAGAGGTATTGTACTTCCTTGACCAACTAAAGATGTTTCCATACCACCAAAAATGCTTACATGATATTCATTTCTGGGTTCTGGATTTTCTTCAGCCTTTGCAACAGACCCTAATAATAATGTTGCTAGGGCTGCTCCACCTAATAAATTACGAATCATATAAAAAAAGAATAAAAGTTAAGTTTAAAACAATTTCTATGATAAAATCTGTTTGAAAACCATACCTTTCATGTTTTTTACCATGTACTCTTGTGCTTTTTTTGTGGTCTCACCATTTGTTAAGAAAATCAGAGGTAATTTTTCATTTTGTGCTTCTGTGAATGCTAGCAAAAGTTCACCTTCGTTTAATTTTTTCTTGTTTTTTGCTTTAACCATGTAAGCTAAGTTTCCAATATCTGTTGGAATTTTTACTAAGAAATTAATTTCTCTGTTCTTTCTTATTACTACTATATTTTCTATGTTAACATTGTTTTTATTCAAATAAGCAATTACTGTTTTTGCAAAATCATCTTGTACTTGTTGAGGAGGTAGTGTTACTTGTTTTGGTTCTTCTTTAGGTTCTTCCTTAGGTTCTTCCTTAGGTTCTTCCTTAGGTTCTTCCTTAGGTTCTTCCTTAGGTTCTTCCTTAGGTTCTTCCTTAGGTTCTTCCTTAGGTTCTTCCTTAGGTTCTTCTTTAGGTTCTTCCTTAGGTTCTTCTTTAGGTTCTTCCTTTGGTTCTTCCTTAGGTTCTTCCTTAGGTTCTTCCTTAGCTGGCTGAGGCAGTTCTTGTTGTTTTGGTTCCTCAGCCTTTGGTTCCTCTGTAACAGGAGTCACTGGTTTATCTTCACCATACAATCTTTGTAAAATTTCTTCAATTAATTCTTTTGCTTCATCATCGTCAACTAAGTACCATTTCCAAAAAGTTTCAAGATTACCCTTTATTTGTAAAGGAAGAGGTTTTGCAAAGTCAGGTATTTCTTTTAGTGCTACTCTTATTGCTGGTTCTTGATCTCTTTCCCTTAAAACTTTATTCTCTTGTAACAAGTCAAATGCTCTCTTTGGAAATTCTTTCAAATGGTCCCTTAACATTGTTGCTAGCTTAGGTTCTTGGCCAGCTGCATAGTACAAAGGTGATCCACCAACTTTTGCCTTTGAAATTTTGAGTTGTTTTCCAGAAGTTAGTTCTGATAGTAGAGCTGAAATGAAAAGTGTGCTAGTTCCAACATTTTGTTTAACTTTAACTGGCAAAATGGGGCCTGCTCTCTTTACATAACTCAATACTTGCTCTTTTAATTGGAGAACTTTGTTCATTAGAAGTTTGTTGTTTTTTAGATTTTTAAGCTTTTAGATAGAAAAAGATAGGGTTTAAGGTTTAGTCCAAGAGACGCTGTAGTAAGTCACATCTCCTTCGTCGTCAACAACACCAATAAGTAATTTTTTTCTTGTAGAATGAGCTACTCTGTTTTTTGCTGAGAAATTGTACCAAGTTTCCATTTCTGTTTCTAATACAGGATATAAAATCCATTTTGCATGATCTTCTCCAGGCTTGACTCCTCTGTCATACACTCTAAAATCTGCTCCAAACTTAAGTGCTGTTTTTACAATATAACCCCTGTTTCTCATGTCTTTGTAAACATTATATCTTGTCCAGAAGTTAGGTTCTAATTTTCTTGCTTTTTTTAGATATTTGTCAAGATTAAGGATTGTTCTGCCTGAAATAACTTGCATTTTTCCTCTTTCAATCAGGTAAAGTGCTTCAACTAAAGAGTATTGGAACTTGTCCTTGTGGAATGGTTCGCCCAATCTTGACTTTTCATAAAGTTCTCTAGCTAGATCGCAAGATCCTGCAATAACTTTCTCATTTGAAAAGATACCTTGAATTGGTTCTCTCACTTCTTCATGGACTTGTTTTTTCTTCTTTACCATAAACTATAGATTCCAAAAGCTATATAAAAAGCTTTTCCTTTCTAAAATTCTATGGAAATCACATTTTTGGGTACAACTTCAATGGTGCCAACAAAAGACAGGAACCATAGTGCAATCCTGTTGGCATTTAAGGATGAAAAGATCTTGATAGACTGTGGAGAAGGTACTCAAAGACAGCTTAGGATGGCTAAGATTGCAGCTCCTAGGATCACTAAGATCTTGATTACTCATTGGCATGGTGATCATGTGTTAGGTTTGCCTGGGTTGATGCAGACTTTGATTGCAAATGATTATAATAAAGATTTGGAGATTTATGTGCCTGAAGGTACTAAAGATAATTTCAAGAAAATGTTTGGGTTTTTTGTTTTAAGAGGCGATACAATTAGGCACAAAGTTATTGAAGTTCCTGAAGGTAAGTTTTTTGAAAGTGAGGATTTTGAGTTGCATGCTTTCAAAGTTGATCATACCTCAAGCAGTGTGGGTTATGTGTTTAAGGAAAAGGATAGGAAAAGGATTAATCTGCAGTACTTGAAAAAGTTTGGTTTGAAACAGAATCCTATTTTGAAAAAGTTGCAACAAGGTAAAGATATTGTTTGGGAAGGTAAGAAGATTAAAGTTAAAGATGCAACTGTTCCTGTTAAAGGGAAGAAGATTAGTTTTGTTTTGGATACTAAATATTTTGCAGGGTTAGTTAAGCCAGTTAAAGATTCTGATATCTTGATTGCTGAGTCTACTTATTTAGATGATATGAAAAAGGTTGCTGTTGAAAGGAAGCATATGACTGCTCAGCAAGCTGGTTCTTTGGCTAAAAAGGCTAAGGTTTCAGAGTTGTACTTGACTCATTTTTCTCAAAGGTATCAAGATTTGAAACTGTTTTTGGATGAAGCTAGAAAAGAGTTTAAGAATGTTAAAGTTGCTAGAGATTTTCTAAAAGTTCGTGTTTGATTTCCATATAAGTTGCAAAAGCTTGTTCATATAAACCATTTTGTGCATACAAAGGTTCTAATTGTTCTTTTTTGACTTCATGTGCTTTGTCATGCAAGCCATGATCACATAATAAATCTGCTCTATATAACAGAGAAATAATTTTTATCTTCCTTACAATCCTATCTGCTAAAAGTTCTTTTGAGGCTACTAAATTATCTGAAGGCATAAGTACCCTTTTAATCTTAGGTTCTGCATTTTTTAGAGCCATTTCAATACCTTCTAATATTGCTTCTTCTCTCATAAAAAAAAGAATTAAGTGTGATTTTATAAGGCTTACTGTTTCATATCAAACAAGTAAATTTGTTGCCAAAGTTTTGGTACTAAGTTGAATAGAGTGAATGCTATTGTCCAAGCCACACCAATTGCTGTTGCTAGTACTCCTTCTGATATAGAACCTGTTAATCCGGAGTAGATTGCACTTAATAAAATCCCAGTTAAAATGAAAATTACACTTACACAAAGGATGATTAGCCAAGAAACTATTACATGGCCTGGTTTTGCTCTGAAATATTTCATACAGTTTTTTAGAACCTTAACTGGATCTGGTTGTCTTGACAAGTACATTAAAGGGTATCTGAAAAGTAAAACCCATTTTAGTAATAGTAATATTGACAATGCTAATACAATTGCAACTAAGAATGAAAAGTATGTTGCGAAAACTGGATTGAATGGATTGATTAGTAAATATAATAATGATGATGATGCTAGTATGAATAATATTGCTAGGATTGAGATTAGGTATATGATAACTCTTAGGATTATAATCTTGTAATAGAAATGGTTTCTTTTGTGCCATGCTCTCATTATTGAAGGTTTTTTCTTATTTATGATGTCTGTGATTAAACTGAATTTTAAAGCCATTGCACCAACACCAATTAAAAAGGTTACAATTATAAATAAGGATCCTGAGATTAATACTTGTCCTAAGTTTGTTGAAAAGAAAACTGTCAATACTTCAATTATGCCTTCTTTGTCTGCTGGTAATTCTGCTAGAATTTGGTTGAATCCTGTGTAAGAGTATAATAAGTAAACTAATAGAAAGTTAATTCCTGCGTAAACTGCATCTGGTAAAAATACTATTGGATTTTTGAAAAGTTTTCTGAATGCATCTGTAACAACTATCATCTAAATGTTTTGTATTGTTTGGTGTTTATAAAATTTTTGCTTACAATCCTTTGTTTTGAATACTGTTTTAGAAACACTTATAAACTTATATATTATATATACTTATACTATGAGAACAAAAGTATTACACTATCCTCGTTTGGACACTATTTTGAATGTTGAAAGAATAATTAGAAAAGCAAAAGATCCTCTTTCTAAAAATGAAATTGATAGAAGGTTGAGTAAAAAAATTATGAGACCCACTTTGAATGTAATCCTAGGTTATTTACAGGACAGTGGGAAGGTTGCAATGTTGAAAGAGGGAATTATTTGGATTTATTACAAAGATACTAGTGAAACTCTTCGAAAGAGAATTAGTAAGAGTGTTAGACACTGATTATCTTTTCTTGTATTGGAATATTTTATTGTAATCTTTATGATCTGTAAACTCTAAAACAAAAATGAGGATTTTTATTTCATCTCCTTCAAGTGTGTATAACAATCTCCAAAAACCCACAAGTTCAACTCTAAATATTTTATCTGTGCCATATTTTTCTATTGTTTTTTTAGGAATGTATCTTCTTGGGATTAAATCCCCATAAAAAGGATTAAATCTAAGATTTTCTAAAACCAAATCTATTGAATTTAATAATTGTGAATAAGTTGGTTTTTTCTTTGATACCTTTCCTTGGATTATTAAATTTTTTAATTGTTGGTATTTGTCTTCTGCTTCTTCATCAAAGCTAATTACAACTTCTTTTTTCATAATCCTTCTTTTTGATTGATTATTAATAAACTTAAGGCAAAAATTCTGAAAATCTTTCAGGTTTTATGAAAATATTTCAGAAATATAAATACGCCGAGACTGGGATTTGAACCCAGATATCCCGAAGGAAACAAGATTAGCAATCTTGCGCAGTACCAGATTGTGCCATCTCAGCTTAAGTGTTTTAGAAAATTAAAGAATTTATAAGGTTTTTGGGTTACTTTTTCTTAGCAATGCTTTCAAAAGCCCTTAGAACCTCTAGTGGCAATGCTAAAATTACTGTATTACTCTTATCAGAACTCATATCATTAATACTTTGTAATGTTCTCAAATGTAGTGCACCTGGAGCAGTAGATAATGTTTTTGCAGCTTTTGCCATGTTATCTGCAGCCTTTACTTCACCTTCTGCCTTAATAATAACTGCTCTTTTTTCTCTTTCTGCTTCTGCTTGTTTACCAATAACTCTTTTCATTTCGCCTGGCATCACAATGTCTTTTAACTCTACTGCTTCAACTTTTACACCCCAAGGATCTGTTGCTTTGTCTACAATATCCTTAATTTTCAAAGAAACTTTATCTCTGTTTGCTAAAAGTTCATCAAGTTCAACTTCACCAACAACATTTCTCATTGTTGTTTGTGCTAATTGAGATATTGCATAATTATAATGTTCAACTTCTAGGATTGCTTTTTTTGCTTCTGCAATCTTGTAATAAATAACAGCATTAATTGTTGTTGAAATGTTATCTCCTGTCATTGCTTCTTGATCAGGCACATCAACTGCTTTAACTCTCATGTCAACTTTTTGATAATTTTGTATTACTGGTACTACAATCCTCAAACCAGGTTGCATCACACCAGAAAATTTACCTAAAGTGAATTTAACTCCTCTTTCATATTCTTGAATTATCTTTAAAGACATTAACAGAAACAATACAAGAACTCCAGCTAAGGGATATAACCATACCATATTACTTTAGAATGTAGTGTTGTTAATAAAGTTTATGGTTGATCGAAAAGTATAAATACTCCAAAATATTTCTTTTATGTATGACAAGAGTTGATTTTGCGTGGCAATATTGAAAAGATTCTGTTAGTTAGTTTTCTATTAAAAATTTGGCGTTGGAGTTAGATATTTCTCTTTTTTTAAGGGGCTGTAGCTTAATTGGCTAGAGTCTCTGGCTCCAGACCAGAGTATCTGGGTTCGAATCCCAGCAGCCCCATATTAATATGGAGGCAAAAAATGAAATTAAATAAAATATGGGACATAATTGTTAGGCCAAAAAGGTACCTAACACTATTAGATGTAGTAATAGCTGAAGAAGAAACAGAGATTGTTTATCTTGATGCTGTAATTGATTCTAGTGGATGGACATACACTGGAAGTTATGATAGATTGAAGACTTTGGGAAGAAAAGGATATTTATTAGTCAGTGATCAAGAAAGGACAATACAAGTTAATTTCTATCTCACTAAAAATAAAAATGTAAATCTAGTACACAATCCTGAATTTTTAAGGGATGAAGAGTTGGAAAATCTAATAGAAAAAGACGAACCTACAGTTGCAGTACGATACAAAAAAATAACTGCAAGAGGATTAGTAAATAAGATTTTGTATCAGGAGAAAAAATGAAAGAATACAGGAGGTGCCCCTGGCACTGAAAAGAAAAAAGTCGTATATATTGGTCATGGAGCATGTGGAATGCTTGGTTTAGAAACTATCAAAAGAGACTTCTTAAGACATATTGATTTGTTATGTGTTGTAAATCATAGAGAAACTAGTGATAACCCTGATCTCGTACCAGGATTATCTGAAGAGTTAGGTGTTAAATGTTATGAAGGTAGAACAGAAAAACCTGAATTTTTAAAGTATATCCAAAGAGAAAAACCTGATTTTGCAGTTATTATGAGGCACCCACACAAGATTCAACCAGAGTTTTTTGAAAGTTTTAGAGAAGGAGTTTTTAATACACATCCTTCAGCTTTACCAAAACACAGAGGTATTGCTCCATTAGAATATTCTGTTATTGAAGGTGGGCCTTTGGTTGCAACAGCTTTTAAGATCTCTGCTGGGTTTGATACTGGACCAATCCTCTGTAGAACTCAAGGGACAGATATTAGAAATAAATATTTAGAAGATGTATTTCCTTTGGCTGTAAATGAAACAAATGAAGTTCTAGGATTAGCTTTTGAACATCTTTTATTAGAGGGTTATGTTTTAGAAGAACAAGATGATTCACAAGCTACATTTGCTAGAAGAAAAAATCTCCCACAAGTTTTGAGTTTTGATATTGCTAATGAAAGGATTGGTCAAATTTATAGGAAAATATTAGCTAGAGGAAGAGAAGGGACAAAATTGTTGTTTGATAGTGGGGCAAAGGAGATTAGGATAAAGAATGTTGATTCTAGGATTATTGGAGATATTGGTGAAGTGATTGATGAACAGTTTCTTCAAGGAGTTAATGGGTGTTTAGTTTTTGAAAATAAAATTAAAGCAAAAAAATTAATTGAATTGGAGGTGCCTTATGAATTTAAACAACAATATTGAAAGAGTGGGTAAGGGTCAGAAGAAGATTGCAATTGTAAGTCTTGTTCATGGAGATGAAATTGAAGGGTTAGAGATTTCAAGGAAAGTTAGAAAAAGAATTGATGGAAGAGAGATTTTTTCTCTCTATTTCATTAAAGCAAACTATCGAGCTTACCAAGAAAGAAAAAGATTTATTGATAAGGACTTAAATAGAGTGTTTCCTGGAAACAAAGAAGGATGTTATGAAGAAAGGCTAGCCTATGACTTGGTTAAAATTCTTCAACAAATGGATTTAGTTATAGATCTGCATTCAACTAAAGCCAAGAGTGATCCTTTTTTTATCCTAACTAGGAAAGATGAGAGTTTATTGAATTTAATCTCTGGGAGAGGAATAAATAAAGTTTGTTTGATGAACTCTGATGTAGCAAATGGAAAGGCACTTATTGATTTCTGTAGAGGGTTTTCTTTAGAAATCCCAGAAGGAAGTAAAATAGATAGAATTGTTGATTTTATAATAAGCTTACTGGGATGTCACTTAGAAGTATTTTCTGTTTATAGAATTATTAATAAAAACATTCTTTTTGCTGAAAACTTTAAGGAACTGAGTTTATTTGAAGAAACATTTTATCCTGTTTTGTTTGGTGAAGATGATTATGAGTTTACTTGTCTGGCTGCAAAAAAAGGAATCTATTATGGTTGATGATAGTGTTAAGATGAGGTATCTTTTGGGGTTGCAAGCTTGGTTGAAAAAGCCTTTTGTTGAAGCTTTGCATTCTGATGATTAATTTAGGTTTAGGGATAATTATGGAATAGAGTTGGATGATGCTAGAGAAAGGTTAAAAGTGTTTAGTCAAATGTTTAAAGATGTTATGCCTTGTGAAGTTAATCATTCTGATTACTTTTCTGTTGCTAGAGGTGATGTTGATAGGTTGAGGAAGTCTAGGTTAGCGTTGTTGGTTTCTGAAGGAAATGTTTTGTCTGTGGGTAGGAGTAGGTTTGCTTGGTTTGCTAATAATAATCTTTATACTCAATGTATTAATGTTTATAGCAAAAGAAGGTACAGGACAAATTATGAAAGAAGATTGTTTGCTTCTGTTATGGAAGAGATTCTTTTGCGAGGTAATCCTGAAAGAGCTAGGCATGTTTATGAAGAATGGTTAAAGGGTTTAAGAGATGTTCATAAGGTTGATTTGGTTATTGCTCGTAAACAAATGGTTAAAGATTATTTTGAATATTCTTCTATTGCTGCAAGGATTGGTTTTATTAAGCAAGCAATTTTGCATGGTGTTGAAAAAGGAGAAAGTTTGGGATATGGTTTTTCTCTGCAAGGTGAGACTGAGGTTAGTAAGTTCATGGGTGCCGAGGTTGCTTTGGAAGTTTATGAGCACAGGTTAAGAGAATTTTTGTGGCCAATTGTTAATGCTGGGTTGAGAAGTCCTGGTTTGAGCAAACAAAGGAGCTTATTTTAATTACTGGTTGGTAATTAAAAAGGTTAGCTTTTTAAAGGATGAGTTTTCTAGAAAAACATGAAAATGAGTCCATTAACTGATGATGAAAAGGCTGAAAGATTAGAAAAATTTGAGAGAGAAAGAAGAAAGCTTGACTCTTATCATCTTTTTAAAAAGTTTCTTGTCCAAAGTAATAAATCTTCACAATTAGGTGGACTTGTTGCTATTATCAAGCTTATTGAACACGACCCACAATATTTTCATGAAATTTTTGCACCTCCTAGAGACAGATATGATGGACTAAGTTCTTCATTTGAATCTTTCATGTGGACAGGCCTTCCTGAAAATAAACCTGAACCAGAAGACCCAAATAGATTTGGTGATGATCTTGAAGAACTAGTTACAAGATATTTAGGTGAAGGTACTAAAGTTGTTGATGAAATAAAAAAATTACAAAGATCAAATAGATTTCTATATAAGGATATTGGGGAAAAAGCCCAAGAAACTTTACAAGAGGATTTAGAATGGGATTATTCAAAGACATTTGACACTAATTTAGGAACTACTTTTAAATTTCTTAATAAATTTTTAGAAAAATCTTTTGGTGCAATTCCAGGAGAACTTTTATTCAAATTTTTTCTAAGTGCTTTTGAAGAACCACTAGTTCCTATTGAAGATGATTGTTATAAATTTGTACAAGAAGTTTTGGATTCTAAGTATCAGCGAGCAAATCTTGTAGATGTTCCTTCTATGAGAAGAGAAACTTCTTATCTTTTAGAAAAAAAATTCCTTTCAGGAAAACAATCATGCTTCCTTGGTGTATATCATCTTTTTGATCTTGTTAAAGCTAGAAGAATATTGGCTCATGGAGAAGCTGAAGATTTAGATGAAATATTACATTTTTCTAGGTTAAATATTCCTGATTATGATGTTATTGCAAGGCTTGGTGAAGGTAAGGGTGGTCAAACCTATAAGGTTGTATTAAGAGTTTTTGATCAAGTAAGAGTTTTGAAAGTTCTTGAAAATGAAGATCATGCACAAAAAGAATTTGAAGCATATAAAAGAATTGCTAGAGTTGGTTCTCTTCCTCATGTTGTTACTGTTTTTCATGCTGGTTATGAACTAGGAGGAGAAAGAAATATTGTTATGGAATATATGCAGGATGGTACCCTTGCTGATCAACTTTATGAATTTCTTCCTTTGGAAACTATTATAGATTGGAATACACAAATTCTAAAAGGAATTGAGGGTTTAGAAAAATTAAACATTGTTCATGGAGACCTTAGACCACACAATATAGGATTATCAAATGGAGTTTTAAAAATTTTTGACTTTGGTAAAGCAAGAAAAGTTGGTGAAGAAGGAGAAGGATCTAGATCTTATGCAGCACCTTCTGTTATAAAACAAAATGATTATTTTTCTTTAGGTTTAATTTTGTATGAAATGTTAACTGCTGAACATCTTTTTGATTTTCAATCTCGAGTAATAAGAAAAGGGTTTGTTCCACTTATGAGAAAAAAAGGAGTTAATAAATTAAACTTTAGTAGAAAAGATTTTAGAGAAAATGCAAAATCTCTTTATTATACAAGCCAAGAAGCACAAAGAGAGTATAATGATCAAATAAATACAAATCTTCCAGAAAGATTAAGTGGAGCAGTTATTGCATGTTTAGATCCAGAACCTGATCCTATTCAAATAGAATCTTATCTTAACTCTGCTCAAAGTTCTCTATCAAAATAACTCGCATAAAATCCTTTAGTATATCTAAAATTGATGCAACTGTTGACATTACTGCAAACTCTTTATGTGTGTAATCAGAGGATTCTATTTTTCTTTCTAATTTGTATCTCTCTTTGATAATGTCTTCTTCTATTTTTCCTTTTTCTAAAGAAACAATTAATTTTTTTAAAAAATCAAAAAATGGAACAATATCTTTTTTTGCTTTCCTGGTGATCCCTTTTTTTTCAATAACATCTGCTACATGAACAATCTTATCAACCATTCTATCTATTGCCATGTAAAAAGAAAATAATTGTAATTTCTTTTCATCACTTATTTCACTATTATTCAAAACTCTAAGATAATATGCAATAAATTTTGCAATATTATCATGCTGATCTATCATTGGACTTAAAATTTTCTTTTCTTTTTCATCTAAACAAGAAATAATTTCATCCATCATGTCATTCATTAAAACAAAAATTCTTCTTTCTATTTTTTTTAGATTTTGATCTTTTTCATTTAGGAAACATTTGATCTCACAAGAATTTGATGTTTGTGAAATTATTTCCATTCCAATAAACCTGTGTGTTAATTCTTTAATTCTTTTTCTTCTACTCTCCATTTTTTTATATCTATGATTATATTCTATGTCTGTATTATAATGTAATTTGATTTTTGTATAATTATTAATATAGAGTAATTCTATGTATCTAACAATCATCTTTCTGTCAAAAGAACTAATATCAAGAGAAATTTCTTTCTTTTTTTGACTGGTTTTATCTAATGAAAAGGTAATATCTTTGCTACTTGTTACTAAATTCAATTCATCTCCTTTCTTAATATTATTTGTTCTTACCCATCTTGCTGGTAAAGATACCATTAATGTTGTTGGACCTATTTTTGATACTTTTCTTTTCATGTATTTCTAGTGGAAGAGGTTATATTTAAATTTTTGGGTTAATTATAATATTATAATAGATTATTATAATATAATGATAATATTTATATATCAATTTTTGTATTTTGTATATTGGGAGGAGGAGGAAATAAAAATGGTTGAAAAAAGAACAATCGAGGAAAAGGAACAAAAATTAATAGGAATGATTGAACAAGCCTATGTTGAAGAAAGAGGAGATAGATTAAGACAAATACAGAGCTTTTTAGCTAAGTTTTATAGAAAAAGGCCAGGCGATTTGTTTGATTTTATGGAGCATGAGAATGCAAAATTTGCAGGATTGGCGACAACTGTACACTATACAATTAATGGAGATATTGAAGTTTTGCAGAGTGTTGGGTATGGAGGCCTAGGAGCAGTTATCACAGAAAGTGAAGAAGGTTTGAAGTTTAGAAGAAAACAATTACATTTTGCTAAATTGAGTGGAGATGCCCTTAGTTTATCTGAAAATTCAGGAGAAGCATTAAAATATTCTGAAAATTCTGGACATGCATTGTGGAAATCTAAAAACTTTAGAAAAGCATTACAACGTTCTAAAAATTCAGAGTCTGCATTGGATGATTCTGAAAATTCTGGAGAAGCATTGCAGAATTCTGAAAATCATGATGCATTAAGTAATTCTAAAAATTCTGGAGATGCATTGCAGGAGTCAAGAAATTCTGGAGAAGCATTGCAAGAGTCAAGAAATTCTGAATATGCATTAAATAGTTCTAAAAATTTAGAGTATGCACTTAAGTTTTCTGAAAATGAAGGAGATTCATTAGAATGGAGTAAAAATTCAGAGAGAGCATTATTTGGAGCTAAAAACTCAGAAGAAGCATTACAATATTCTAGTAATTCAGGAAGATCATTAGAAAGATCTAAAAATTCTGGAAAAGCATTGAAAGAATCTAATAATTCTGGAGAAACAATGCATAGATCTGTAAATTTTGAATTTGCTTTAGAACATTCTGTAAATTCAGATTATGCCTTAAGGAAATCTCTAAATAATATGCAAACATTAGAGAGATCTGAAAACTCAGGTAATTCATTAGAAAATTCCCAAAATGAAAATTATGCATTAAAAAACTCAGAGAATAGTGATGAAGCATTAAGATTTTCCAAAAACTCTGGAAAAGCATTGAGACAGTCTAGAAATAGTAATAGAGCATTAGAAAGAAGTGTTAATTCAGGACAGACTTTAGAAGAATCAGTAAACACAGGACAAACATTAAAAGACTCTTATAACTCAGAAGAAGCTTTAAGGTTTTCTCAAAACTCTGGAGAAGCATTAGAATATTCTGTTAACTCAGATAATGTATTGAAAAGAACAAAGAACTCTAAACAGGCATTGCAAAGATCAGTTAATACAGGATCAACTTTAGATTATAGTGAAAACTCAGAAGAAGCTATTGCTTATTCTCAAAATTCAGGAGAGAGTTTAAAGTATTCAAAGAATAGAGATGAAGCTGTTAGTAGATCAGTTAACACAGAAGAGGCTTTACATTATTCTAGGAATGAAGGAAGAGCTTTGCATACTTCTGAGAATAGTGGAAATGTTTTGAGAGGATCTAAAAATATAGACTCTGCATTGCAAGATGCAATCAATGATGAAGAAGTTGGAAAAAATGCAGCATTAGCTGCATAACTTTTCACCTTTAGAAGGAAAAATTAATTTTTTATTTTTTTAATTAGAATTGAGGTTAATGCACCTATAGCAACACTTGTAAAATTGTAATTTATTAATAATAGTAAGAAAGGCAGTGCAAACAATACTATGTTTTTCTTTAACTCTGGTTTCAGTGTTCCTCTAGGCAAGCCATATATGAAGATTAGTACTGCTGTTAAAGGATTTAATGTTGTTAGTGCAATTCCAAAGTATAAGTAATTGTAAGATAATAACCAACCCAAACCCAATCCTGCAATTATTAGTAGGTAAAAGTAAATGTCATTTGTGTAATTGAAATGGAATATTGAAATTATTATTATTGCTAAGATTATTTTTTCTAAAATTTTGAAGTAAGGTTTTCCTGGCTTTATCTCTTCTTTGCAGGTTTTTTTTAAGAGTATTCCTGCTGCTAAACCTAAGAATGCTACTATTGGGATTAAATATTGCATACTATTTCTTAGGGGAAGTTATTTAAATATATTTTCTATTTGTTTTGGTATGTTAAGTTTAACTGAGATTTTGAGTTTGGCTGTAATGACTGTTGCATTAGGTTATATTTTCTCTGGATTTATTAAAAAGCCTCGTGGTCCTTTTGAGATTGAGAAGAGGTTTTCACTTGATGATCTTTGGTTTGCTGCTATTGTTTCTGCACCTGCAGTAATATTGCATGAGTTTGGGCACAAGTTTGTTGCAATGGCTATGGGTTACACTGCAACCTTTCATGTTTATTGGTTTGGTTTAGGTCTGGGTGTGGTGTTGAAGTTGATCAGTTCACCTTTTTTGATCTTAGCTCCTGCTTTTGTTTCAATTCCTGCTGGGGTTAGTGCTTTTGAAGGATTTTTTATTGCTTTTGCTGGACCTTTAGTTAATTTGTTATTGTTTTTTGCTAGTTGGTATGTTTTGAAGTATCACAAAGTGAGTCATAAGGTTGCTGTAGGTTTGGCAATTTCAAAAAAATTGAACTTGTTTTTGTTTATCTTTAACATGATTCCATTCCCACCTTTAGATGGTTATCATGTGTTTACTAATTTGTTGGGGATGTTTTAGATGAAATTAATAATATGTGCTGGGTTGCCTGGATCTGGAAAAAGTTATCTTGCTAGGAGGTTGGTTAAGAGGTTAAGAAAATGTTTGTATTTTGATTCTGATTTGTTTGCAAAGAATTATATGAAAGGTAAGGACTGGAGTGATCCTAAAGCAAGATTAGGTTGTCATAGTGCTAAGTTGGAACAAATTTTGAGAGAGTTTAGGAAGCACGATTATGTTATATTAGATACTTGTTTTGATATGCCTAAATCAAGGTCAATGATTTACAAGTTTTGTAGAGATAATGATATTGAGATTGTTATCATTGAAGTGTTTTGTTCTTTGGAAACTGCTAAAGCTAGGATTTTGAAAGGTGGTGATGAACATAGAATGCCTGGAACAATTAGATCTCGTTGGAAAGCTCATCTTCAAATGCGAAAAAATTGGAGAAAGATTGCAAGAGTTGCTTTGAGAGTTGATTCTGAGAAGGATATTGAAAAATCTATTTCTTCTTCCCTCGAATTAATCGAGTAACTTTTTTTAGAAATTTTTTCTTAGGTGCTTTTTTTACTTTTTTCTTAACTGTTTTCTTTTTGACAACTTTCTTTTTTACTGCTTTTCGCTTAACTTTCTTTTTTACTGTTTTCTTAGCTGTCTTTTTCTTAACTTTTCTCTTCACTACTTTCTTTTTTACTTTCTTTTTTACTGTTTTCTTCTTAACTACTTTTTTCTTAACAGCTTTCTTTTTTACAACTTTAACTTCTTTTACAGGCTCTTCTTTTACAACTTTCTTTTTTACAACTTTTTTCTTTTTAACTTCTCTTCTTTTTCTTAGAACATTCTTTAGTGCACCTTCAAGTTGTAATGGTTCACTCAACTCAACCTCAATCTCTTTAATCATTTTTTGAATATTCTCAACAGTTCTAGCATTATTCTGATCTTTTAACAAAGTCCCACACTCTTGACATTTGAAATCAACTTCCATTGCTTGGTCCATCTTTAATCGCATACATCCAACAGGGCAAACAAAAAAACCACCTACTTCTTCTCTTTTCAATCTAATTTTTAAATCTATTAATTGTTTTCTTTTGTACTCTTTTAACAATCCAAAAGTGTTTTTCTTATTTAGAGTCCAGTAGTATATATACCAACCTTTTCTTTTATCTTTCTTCCTCATAAAATCAACTAAGTTGTATTCTTGTAATCTGTACAACATACTACGCACTTGATTCACAGTAACATTAAGTTGTTCAGCTATTTTAAATTCAGAAATGTTAGCTTTACCTTTAAGTAAGATATTAAGCAATGGGGGCAAATCTTCACCAACAAGGTCAACGATTGTCTCCTCTATAATTTGATTATTAATCTTCATAGTGTTACAGTAAGCTTTACTTAGGAATTAACCCCTATATAAAGGTTTTGTTCGAGAATATTTAATGGAAAAGTTTTTAAATAAGCAAGCCCATTAAAATTAAAAAGTATAATCTTGGAGGTGTACTATAATGGGACTATTCGGTTCTAAGAAAAAAGAAGGTAATCTACCACCACTCGAGTTTCCTGAATTACCAAAATCAATTCCTACTTTTGAGGGTCAAAAACAAGAAATGCCTGCAGAGGCTGCTGAAATTAAACAAGCTGTTTCTCAACAACCAGTAATGGATGCTGCACCACAGATGCCAACAACTAGTGCTGGCCCTGAACAACCTTTATTTGTTAAGATAGACAAGTATAGAGATGTTATGAATAATCTGGGGAAATTAAAGAAAAGGCTTAGTGATGCTGAAGGTGTGCTTGCAAAAATGAATAAGTTAAAGGAAGAAGAAGACAGAGAACTTGAAGCATGGCATGGTGATCTTGAAAAAATAAGAACTCAACTGTTAAGTATTGATCGAAACCTATTTGAATAAAAATGGCTACAAAAAAAAGAAGTGAAAGTGTTGTACATGTGAGGATAGACAATCCTATTAGTAAAAGGAAAGAATTGCTTTCTTCTACCATTACTGTTGTTGAACTTCTTAAGAGATATGAAAGGATTAAAGAGATCCAAAAAGAAAAAGTTAAGACTTTTGCCTTGTTTAAAACAAAGATGAGAAGTTTGAGTAGGTTAAGTAAATTAGTCGGGTTAAAAGATATGCCTATGCAAATGAGAGAAGTCAAGAAAGTAAAATCTGTGAAAGGCAAAAAAGTGTTCAAAGCTGTTAAGAAAGTCAAAGTAAAAAAGGTTAAGAAAAAAGAATTAACTGGTAATGAGAAACTTGAAGTACAGTTAGATGAGCTTCGTAGAAAGCTTGGCAGTTTGTAAAAGTTTATAAATTCTTATTCTTTTTATTTTTAATATGTTACCTGATAAGGTTATCAAAGAAAAGTACAAACCTACTTTTTGGAAGAACCCTGAAAAGTATTATGCGGTTGAAACTCTAAAGCAAGAAGGGTTTAAAAGATTCAAATGTTCTAAGTGTGGAAAGCCTTTTTGGAGTGTTAAAGATAGAGATGTTTGTGGTGATCCTGCTTGTTCTGGTGAACAGTATAGTTTTATTGGAAAGAAAGGAAAAAATCTAAGTTATACTGATGTTTGGTTAAAGTATAAAAAGATGTTTGAGAAGTTTGGGTACACTGCAATTAAAAGATATCCTGTTGTTTCTCGTTGGAATCCAACAATGGAATACACTAATGCTTCTATTGCTGCTTTTCAACCTTACATTGTTTCTGGTGAAGTTGAACCACCTGCGAATCCTTTAGTAATTCCACAGTTATGTTTGAGATTTTCTGACACTGATAATGTTGGAGTTACAATGAGTCACTTAGATTTATTTTCAATGATTGGGCAGCATCAGTTTGTGCAAGAAAAAGATTGGGATCAGAACAAAGCTTTCCAACACATGTTAGAGTGGAACAAGAAAGGTTTAGGACTTGATAACAAAGAGGTTACTTTTCATGAAGATGCTTGGGCTGGTGGAGGTAATGTTGGGTGTTGTATGGAAATGTTTTCTGGTGGTGCTGAAATTTGGAACCAAGTTTACATGTTGTATGAGCAAACCCCTAATGGTGTACAAAGTTTGAACAAAAAAGTTTTAGATATGGGGATGGGTCATGAGAGGTGTAGCTGGTTTTCGCAAGGTGCTAATACAATATATGATGCAACTTTTCCTGATGTTTTAAACAAGTTATTGAAAAAAACAGGTTTTAAAGTTGATAAAAAATTATTAAAAAAGTTTGCACCTTATGGTGGATTGTTGAATAATGATGAAGTTGAAGATATGGATAAGGCTTGGAAGTCTGTTGCTAGAAAGATTGGTGTTCCTGTTAAAGAGTTGAAAGAAAAGATTTTGCCACTTTCTGGAATTTATTCTGTTGCTGAACACACTCGAGCTCTTTTGGTTGCAATTGGTGATGGTGGTTTGCCATCTAATGTTGGTGGAGGTTATAATCTTCGAATGTTAACAAGGAGATGTTTTGGTTTTATTGAAAAGAATGATTGGAATATTTATTTGCCTGAAGTTTGTGAGTGGCATGCTCAAGAATTAAAAAAATTGTTTCCTGAATTGAAAGAAAATCTAGAAACTGTTAAAAAAATACTTGATGTAGAGAAAACTAAGTACTTGAACACACAAAAGAGGGCCAAGAGCGTAGTTTCTAAACTTGGGAAGGTTTCTGAGTCAGAGTTATTAAAGTTGTACGATTCGCAAGGGATTTCGCCTGAGATGGCTGGTGTTAAGGTGCCTGAGAATTTTTATACAAAGATTGCAGAGTTGCATGAGCAAAGAGAGTTTAAAGGCATGAGTTGTAAACAACAAGTTCCTATGCCTGAGTTACCTGAGACTGAAGCTTTGTATTTTGATGATTACCTTAAGTTAGATTTTACTGCTAGGGTTTTATTTTCTAAAGGTGGTTTTGTTGTTTTAGATAAAACTGCATTTTATCCAACATCTGGTGGACAGTTGCATGATATTGGTGAGTTGAATGGAAAAAAAGTTGTTGATGTGTTTAAACAGTGTGGGATTATTGTTCACAAAGTTAAAGGTTTGAAAACTGGTGACAAAGTTAAAGGTAAAATTGATAAGAAAAGAAGAAAACAGTTAGCTCTTCATCATACTGCGACACACATTATTAACTTGGCTGCACGAAGAGTGCTTGGTAAACATATAAATCAAGCTGGTGCTTTCAAAGATGTTGACAAAGCTAGGTTGGATATTACTCATTATGATTCACTTTCTGAAAAAGAGGTTGAGTTGATTGAGAAAGAGGCTAACAAAATTGTTAAACAGAGGTTAGATGTTGTTAGTAAGTTTATGATTAGAGATAAAGCTGAGAAAAAGTATGGGATGGGTTTGTATCAAGGTGGTGCTGTTCCTGGTAAGGAGATTAGGATTATTGACATTGCTGGTATTGATGTTGAAGCTTGTGGTGGAACTCATCTTAGGAATACTGCTGAGGTTAAAGAGATTAAGATTATTAAGACTGTTAAAGTTCAGGATGGAGTTATTCGTTTAGTGTTTGTTGCTGGTGATGCTGCTAAGCAAGTTGAAGAAGAGGCTGGTTCTGTTCTTGTTTCTTTAGCTAAAGAGTTGGACTGTAAAGTTTATGAAGTGCCTGGTCGTGCTCAAGAATTGTTTGTACTTTGGAAGAAAGTTGTTAAGAAGAAAAAGAAGGATCTTTTGGTGCAGCTTGAATCTAAGGAGAAGTTTGACGGCGATGTTTTGTTGGAGACTTGTCGTGTTTTAAAAACGCAGCCTGAGCATGTGTTGAATACTGTTCGAAGGTTCAAGAAAGAGTTAGGCCTCTAATGATTGTTGAGTTATTGCTTGTGTTGTGTATTTTTTGAACAAAGAGACCACATAATCTATTGTTTGTTCTGCTGTTTGGAGATGTCTTTGTGCAGCTTCTGCTGCACCATTACTAAAGAGCAATGAGGATAAAAGTTCTTCTCGATTAGGTTGATCAAGCACTATACTCTTTACCTCTAGAGTGTTTTCATCATAAATATAGATAAAAACATCACTTCTACCAGTTTTGTCAAGATATAAAGAATGGTAACCACGATAAGTTCCATCAACCTCATCAACAATATAGAAAAGATAAATTTCTGCATCACCTTTTCCAATTCCAAGACTACTTACATATACAGGATCATAATTTGCTATTTGTTCTACATCCATACTTCCTTCAAATGCTTTTCTTTCTTCTGGATTCCAAGGCATTGTTTGTTCTGGTTTTTGACCAGTTTCATCAAATCTTAGTTCATCCAAAGAAGAGATTACTCCTGCTGAAAGCATTTTTCTCTTGAAAAGGTCTTCTATCATATGTTTTGTGTGAAAAGTTAGGATTTATAAGTTTTGTTAAGTGAATAAATTTATAAGTTTAGATATGTTTAACTTTAGGAACTATGGCATTTGGTTGGTTTAAGAAAAGAAAAAAAGAGAAATTTTTAGAGAATTCTAAAGCACAATCTGCAGAGATTGAAGCAAAGCTAAAAAATTTGAAAGAAAGGATTAATGCTTTAAAAATACAAGTTCAGGATATTAAAGATGAACAAATTGCAAAATTTATTTCTAATAATGATCTCAGAGAAGAATTAGATGCTTATTCAAATGCAATTACACAAAGTAAAGAGTTAACAACAGAAGATAAAGATAGATTATTAGATCTTTCATTTAGTTTAAGAGATTCATTAGCTAATTTTAAGTATCTCCTTAAACAAGAACAATATAGAAGAGAAGAAAAAGTTAGAGATGAAGGTACTCAAGTTCTAACTTGGGTAGAACAAGAACTTAAAAAAATTCCTTATACTGAACCATTCAGAAATATTAGTGTAGTAGGAAAATCAATAAAAGAAATTAAAGAAGTTTTATCATCTCTTAAAAAAGATTTATCAAAAATAGAAGAGATCAGAAAAAAATCTAAACTTGAAACTCTAAAGCATAATAGAGAGAGGATTTTAAATAAAATAGAATCTGCTAAAAAAAGGATTAGTGAACTCATTACAAAAGTTGAGAATGGTTTAAATGAAAAAGAGGATTTTAAAAAAGCTATTTTTAAAAGAGATCATGAAACAGTTAGGAAATTGGGTGCTAATCAAGGGAATGTTAAATTAGAAAGAAATCCTCCTAAAGTACTAATACATGGTGTCCATACCATCAGGCCAGGTTATAATGGCTCTTGGGACTCAGGCAGAGAAGTATATTCAGTTAGAGATTATGTTGATATAATTGAGGATATACTTAAAAGGGGATTAAAAGCCTCAACAAGACATCATGGTCCATCAAATCCAGATAGACCAGGATTATATTTTTTTGATTATAATACTAAAGAAACAGGATATGGAGGAGTTAAAATTGTTCTAAATACAGAAGAAATAGAACATCCTATTTTTGATGGAGGTTCTGATGCTATGGCTAGTTCAAATACACAACATATTATTTTTGATCCTTGCTTGAAAGCAAATTTTAGAATAGAACTAAGGTTTAATGAGTCAAGAAATGAAAGAGAATATATGGGACATAGTGAAAGCAAAGTTGCAAAATTCTATTTAGAAGTTAAAGCTGAATTAGATAGAAGAGGTATTCCTTATACACTTCATGATTCTTTTCACCAGTTTGAAAATGCAGCTTGAGTATATAAACTGTATATACACTTTATATATTTATTTTTAGTAAGCTTTATATAGCTGTTGTATATACACTGTATATATGAAACTAATGACTTTTAAAATATCTGAAAGTTTACTTGAAGAGATGGATAAGATTAGCAAAGAACATCATTTCTCAAATAGAACAGAATTTATTAGAAATGCTATTCGAGAAAAGATTGAAAGGTGTAAAACTGTTAATTACATTTCAAAGCATAAACCAAAGATAAAAAAGAAAAAAGAAATAATAGATTATACAGGTTAATCTTCCCAGTCAACAAAGTCGAAGATAAATGGCCTACAACTTCCAAGGCTTCTAATCTGGAATTGAATTAATTGTTCTTGTCCAACTTCATAGCCAGTAAGTCCTGTATCGTGTGTAAAATTCATGTCACTATACATTTCATATACAGCTAATTGGTTTTCATCTCCAATTAAACTTTCCTTTTCAAAAGTAAAATGGACTTCTGTTCCATCAACTTCAGTGACTGTTATTGTTGCAGTGTAAATATCTGGATAGTATTCGCAAGGTCCACCTATTGTACCACTATCACAACCAGAGACTAATACTGCGATTAGTAGTCCAAGTATTAAAATTGTGTATTTCATACAAAAAAAGAAGATTAAATATTATATAAAGTGTTTTATAGGTTTAAATCAAATTGAAGTTTAAATTAAAAAAAGAAAAAAGACTAAACAAAGTCTATTCCAAAGTTTCTGCTCATGTTTTGAGTTTTTTTAGCATCGATTTCTCCACCAAGAACATAAGGTGAATTTACTCCAGTTACAATTGTCATAACTCTGATTCTGCCCTTCATGTCACCTGCAATTCTTGCACCCCAAATAACATTTGCATCAGCGTCAAGTGCTTCTGTAATAATGTCACCAACTTGGTTAACTTCATCTAAAGTCAAGTCATCTCCACCAGCTACATGGATCAATGCTCCTGTTGCACCATCGTAAGAAACTTCTAGCAAGGGATTGCTTAGTGCTCTCTTTACTGCTTCTTCAACTCTGTTTTGTGAGTCAGATTCGCCTATTCCAATAACTGAAACATCGCCATTTGTCATGATTGCTTTTACATCTGCGTAGTCCAAGTTAACTAATGATGGAACTGCAATAATTTCTACAATACCTTTAATCATTGTTGAGATAAGTTCGTTTGCAACTGCAAATGCTTGTTGGATTGGTAAGTTTCCTGCAATTTCAACTAATCTGTTGTTGTCAATAACAATTACTGTGTCACAAACTGTTCTTAATTGTTCTAGGCCAAATTCAGCTTTTTCAATTCTTGCCCTTTCAATTTCAAAAGGCATTGTTACTGCGCCGATTACAATTGCGCCTGATTCTTTTGCCATTTGTGCGATAACTGGTGCTGCACCTGTACCTGTTCCACCACCCATACCAGCTGTTACAAATACCATGTCAGTATTTCTTAAGAATTCTTTAATTTCGCCAATCTGTTCTTTTGCTGCTTCCCTTCCTTTTTCTGGGAATCCTCCACAGCCAAGACCTCTTGTCAAATCTCTTCCAATCAAAGCTTTTTTGTCAGCTTCGATAAGATCTAAGTGTTGTTTATCAGTGTTAACAGCTACAATTTCTGCACCCTGTACACCTTTTTTGAATAACCAGTTGATAGCATTACCTCCGCCACCACCTACACCGATTACTTTAATATTAGCTTGTCCTACTTGGACTTCTTCTGTCTGTTGTTCTGTATTTTTTAACGCATCCTCAATTAGTGATCCAAAAACATTCATTTTTTTATTTCCTCCATTTTATTAGAATACTACATAGTATTAATTAACTAATTTATAAGAATTATTGTTTGGTAAAAGTGATTACATGGCAATGTTGATGTTTTCTAGGTGTTCCAGTTCATCACTTTCTTCTTCTCTTTGCAACTGTTGGTTAATTAAATACCTCTTTAATTTTTTACTCATTGGCTTTTAGAGAGGTGTTTGGTTTTTAAATATTTGTGTTTTTTGAAGTTTGTTTTAGAAGGTTTATTATTTTTTTAGAAGGGTGTTTTGTTAAGCTGACTGCTGTGTTAGCTGTTGTTTTTCTGCTTGTGAGTAAAGCTGTTCTACTTTTGTTCTGTAAGGTGTTAAGGCTTCTTCAGTGTCTGCCATTAAAACTGTAATTAAGGTTCCATTTACTAAAGCTAGAGGACCTCTCTTAAGCACCTTAGAACTTGAAACTGCTGTTACACCACCTGTTAAATGATATATTCTATTTATACTGTCCAACACACTTCCTTGAATTCCTGTTATTTCAGACAAATCTGCTGAAGTTTGAATTTCTAAAGGACTCTCTCTAGAATTATGTTCACAGAAGTAATCATATAATGCACCCTCTAATTCTGCATAAACAGGAGGGATTAATTCTTCTACTTTGAAAATTTTTTCTGCCATAGTTTTGAATTTTTAGTTTGTATTTATAAAGTTTGTGTAGGGTGTTTTTTGCACATATTTTAAATAATATTAAACTTCTAAGTTCTTTATGAAAAATTTAAGAGTTATTGAAGCCTCTGGTAGCAATTATGAAATTGGCTTTAAAATAGGTAAAGAAACTAAAGAAGAAATTAAAAAAGTTTTAGAAACTACTGGATATGTTAATTTGTCTGAAACATATGAGATTAAGATAGCTTATAAAAATTTCTTATCTATTCTCAAAAAAAAATTCCCAAAATATATCGAAGAATTGCAAGGGATGGCTGATGGTGCTGAAGTAGAGTTTAGAACACTGATGAAACTAAACCTTCCTGAATTAAAAAAAATATTTAAAACATCTGATTCAGAACATGATCAATGTACAACTTTTGTTTTAAAGGACAAAGATAGAGTTTTTATTGCTCATAATGAAGATGGACCTTTTACTGCTGATATTTTTTTACTTAAAGTTAAACTTCCTTCAGAAATTCAAGTTCTAACTGTTTGTTATTATGGAGTTTTAATGGGATTTTCTGCAACAATGACCTCAAAAGGCCTTTTTTATGTTTGTAATGCTTTAACTTGTAATGATTTTAAAAATGAAGGAATCCCAAAAAGATTTATTACAAGATCAGCAGTAGAATCAACAAGCTTTGAAAGTTTTGTTAAAACAGTTACAACAGTGGAAAGATCAGCAGGACAAAATTATATTGTTTATCATAAAGAGAAAGTTTATGATGTTGAAGTTTCTGGAACAAACTATCTTATAAAAGAAATCCAGGATAAATTTTGTCATGCAAACCATTTTATCCTTAGTGAAATGGAAAAGTATGAAGGGAAAAAAGAGAAAAATGTTGGGAGTTTTTTAAGATATAAGGTTGCTACTGAAGGATTAAATTTGTCAAAAAATGAAAAAGATTTTATACAAATTCTTTCATCTCATCAGAACAGACCCTCTTGTTTATGTTCACATGGAAAAGAAACTGGAGATTTAAATAAAACTTTGGGACTAGTTCTTTTTGATAGTTCAAAGAAAAACCAAATAAGTATTAGTAAAGGATTTACTTGTAATGCAAAAATAAAGGATTATTTATTAAATAACTAGAGAATCAACTATACCTTCTAATTCTTGAACTTGTCTATCTCTTTCTTTTGCACTTTCTGCAACTGCAACAAATTTTCCTAAAGCTTCACCCTTCTTAACTTCAGATCCATCTTCAACCATTCCAACAAAAGATCCTTGCTTTCTCTGAAACAAATCTGTTTCATCAGGAATTAAAATTTGAGGATGATTTATTCTACCTGAACATTGTGCATAAAGTTCTCTTCTTAAAACAAAAATTCCTTGAGGTTCTTCCCAAAGTTTGAAACCGTTAAAGGTTCCATCAAAAATAGCCATTCTCTCTAAGTCTAAAATAGTAGGATATCTTTCAGGCCTTGTCTGTTCCATTAATAACATTCTTTCTGCTGATGATCCTGCATATCTAGCATTTATCTCACCAAAAAGAACTCTTTCTTTAGAGTCAATATTGAAATCAAGACTAACATATCCCTTAACCCCTTGTTCTGCTAGAACTCTTCCTGCAACTAAAGCTTGCTTAACAACCTCCTCCATTAAATCTTCTGGAACTGAAGAAGGATATACATTTCCTCTACATCCCAAAGGATTTTTTTTATCAAAAATTTGATCCATAATCCCATATGCAATAACTTCATCTGGGTTTGCTATTATTATATCAATACTAGGAGTAAATGCTAAATCTAGAGATTCTGCTAGAATTAATTTAGTAGTTGGATCGAGAGTTGCCAAGTAAACTTCAAGTTCTTCTTTACTATTTGATAAATGAGATCTGTGTCCTCCTCCACCAACATCTTGATTTACAAAAACCCCTTTTGATGAAGCAACAGTTTCAAAGTGACTTCCTGCTTCTTCAGCAGTGGTTGCAACATATCTTGGTAAAGATAATTGCCCATTAAATAATCTATATTGATTAACTTTGCTATTGTAGGTTTCTGCTTGTTCAGGAGTTAAACCAAAACACCTCATTCTAGGATCTTCAAATTGAGAAGCAAATGAGGGATGGTTTCTAAATGTTTTAATATCAAGATGTCCTTGTTCTCTTACAAGAGATTGAAATAATTTTTGTATTCTCTCTGAATTAACAATAGCTTGATAAAATTCTTCATAACTCAAATCTCTTCCTCTTTTTCTTCTTCCAAGTATTTCTCCAGCTAAATACATAAAATTATCTGGAACCTTGCCAGGTAATTCTCCACAAATGAAAATTGGTTCAAACCCTTCAAGTAATTGAGGAATTGGTTGTGAATTTGAAAAACCAGCTGATAAGTAAACAAAATACTCTTTATTAGGACTTAATTCTCTTATCCCATCATAAAAAATTTTTGTCTTATCCATTTAAGTGTGTCTCCAATAAATAATTGTATAAATTCTTTGCAAATAAAGAACCTATTCCTTCTAACCTCTCGTAAATTGCAGGATTTATTAATTCTACTTCAATAATTTGAGGCTTACCCTCTTGGTGAATTAAATCTAATCTCATAACATCAATAGGTGTTTCCCAAACTGCACGAATTTCTCTTCCTAAAGCAACCTCTTCATCTGTAGGAACATAATGCTCATATTCTTTTCCAGGAAAATAATTTACTCGAATATCGCCACTTAAGGGTTTTTTAACAGCATGAGAAAAAGTATCTCCTAAAAAAACTAAACTTACTTCTCCATTCTGAACCCCTTTAAGATAAGGTTGTACTAGTAAAGAACCATACCTTTCAAAAGTATCTAGAAAAATTTGAACTGGCCTGGATTCTACTTTTTCCACACCTCTTCCACTTTCTCCTCCATCCAAGGGTTTAATAACTTCTTCTAACCCATCTCTAATTTGTTCACCACAAAAAGACCTTATTTCTTTTTCTGATAATAAACTAACAGATTTTGGAATAGGAAAACCCTTTTCTTGTAAAAATAATAAGTATTTTTTAGAAACATTTTCAAGCATTGTTTGAGGACCATTTACAGTAGGAACATCTAAAGTTTGAAGATAATAAAATAATCTTTTTAGAGTACCTAAATTTTCGTTTATACTTCCAGAACCTAATTGCCTTAAAACAACCAAATCTATCCCTTCTAAAGGAGTGGGCCTAAATAATTTTGTTTCTGAATCATAGGCCATTATTGGTTGGCTAGAATCCAAAGGAATATCTTCCCAAGGAACAACACTAACTGCAACACCATTAGTAGAAAAATAGTTTGTTATATCTCTTACATCTTCAGCATTTTCTGAGAAAACATTAGGTAAATTTTCATAGGCTTGTCCAATAAGTAAAATTCTTTTTTGAGACATCCTAATGTATAAACCTCTTAACAATTAACTCTGTGGCCATGCTAATTCTGTCCACCTCTGTTTCATCATAGCTAGGAGAAGGGTTATTTTCAATAATAGCTGGTCCATCTGAAGTGTAAGTTATATCAACTTCATTAAACATTGCGCCAATGGCTTCAGTTGCTTTTCTAGCTACTTCTATATCATCTGCTTCAGGAGTATATTCTGTCATCTCTGATCCCCGAGCAACACTAGCTAACCAAATGTCATCTGAACTTCCACTTGAAATTAATGTTCTTTTATAAGAGAAAGCAAATTCTCCATCAACAATAGCAATTCTGCAATCATGATCTCTTACACTATGTAAAAACTGCTGAACTACTAATCCAGCATCATAACTTCGTTTATATGTGGGGCTCAACATATGCTGTAAAACATGCTCTAGTTCTCCTTCATCATTTACTCTTGCTAAGTCCTTTCCTCTACCACCCATATCCCTCTTAACAACAAGAGGGTAACCTACTTCAGCAACAAAAGGAATTACAGCTTTATCATACTCATCTAAATCTGTTACAAGTAATGATCTTGGATTGAGAACACCAGCTTCATGCATTGTCTCTGAAGCATAAGACTTACTATAATCTGATAAAGTTGTATGAAGAGAATTTAAACAAGTCATTCCTAAAGCTTCTAATGATCCTAACATCATTAAAGCTCTCATATTATCTTGCCAATTTCTATTTGCCACACTTGCATAAACTCTGTTTAAAACTAAACCATAATCTCTCAAAGCTGGAACATCTTTACAAATAAGACCCATTCTTCTTGGATCACTGTGAACTGTAGGAAGAGGTAAACTATCATCAATCAAATCTCTAACATCATACAAATCTGCTTTTATTCCTCTGTCTTTGAACTGCCTCTGAAATTCTTCTTCAGCCCATTCTAAATCTTGATGTAAAATTGCAATTTTCATAATAAAAAATGTTTAAAGTCTCTATTTTTAAAGCTTATGCTTCTAATAGATCTAAAGTTTTATCTTTGATATAATAGAAAGGTTCGATTGCTGTTCTCTTGATAAAAAGATAGGGTTCTACAATCACTTCGAATAAGAAATTTTCTGTTGTTGTTCTTCTTATTGATGCTCTCTCTACTGCTACTTCTGCCAAAATTCTTGAAGAATCAATAATAATAAAAGGGGGTTTGTTTAGAACAATTCCAATCTCAGTACATCCCGCAATCACAACTTGTGCTCCCCTTTCTAATAATTTTTGTGCTGCATTCTCTAAGAGTAAGTAAGGATAATCATGAAAACCTGCTTTCAAACCTTTCTCTCCATAAATTGATTCCATTATTAGTCCTTCTTGCTCTTCATCAGAAGGTGTTACTGCAGATAAACCATATTTTTCTAATGCTTTTTCATAAAGGCCTGTGTACATTGTTCCAGTTGTTGCTAAAATACCAACACTTGTTACTTCAGGATGATTTTTTACAATATGTTTCACTGTTTCCTCAACCATATTTATTATTGGAATGTCTACTCCTCTCTGAATGGATCTTAAATAATAATGAGATGTGTTACAGGGCAAAAGGATGAAATCAGCACCAGCATTTTGTAATGCCCTCGCTGTCCTCTGCAATTCTCGAACAGGACTTTTATCTTGACCTAGAATTGCTTTTGTTCTATCAGGAACTTTTGGATTGTTAAAAGTGATCACTCTAAGATGTTCTTGATCTTTTTTAGCTGGAGTTAAGGCTGTTATTTCAGAACACAATTTATTTGTTGCTTCAGGCCCAAGCCCTCCTAATATTCCAATAACTCTTTCTCTTTTCTTCATTTTTACTCAATTAACTCAATTTTAAACTTCAAAGAAGTTAATCCACATACCAACCCAACTAGTATTTAAAGTTTATGGAATTACAAGAGATAAATAACAGTAATCAATACAAAAATTACAAAAAATAGCAAACAAGAACCCTAAACAATTATGAAGACCTGTGTAATTCTTCTAATTGATCACCATAATTGTGATTAAGAGAAGTGCAAATCTTTTCAACTAGATCAGAATCATCTCCCTCAATTCTAACCCATACTTGTCCAGGATCACTTAACACACAAATAGATGCATCACATAATCTATAAACTGCACGAGAAGAAGGTCCTTCAGTAGGATTCAGAACCTTAGCTATACCTCTTATCTGAGAGGCCCATGTGTGTAATGCTCTTCCTTCTAATTCCTTGCAATCATAAAGTATTTCCATAAAAAATAGAATTAAATCTCTCTTTATAAGTTTTACTTAACAACAAACTTCTCTAAGAGTTCTTCTCTCAGGCATGCCAGATTCAGTCCCATACATTACATCCAAATTTTCAATAGAAGGAGGTATGGAATACCAAAGTCTAGAACGTAAAAGCATATCCTCTTCTGACCTACTAAGCATCTTTCTTAAAACCCAGGGTAATCTATAATTACATTCAACTTGTTTGGGACCTTTTGGAAAATTTATCTCTGTCCTACATCTCACCCTATATCCTAATGTATCTCCTGCCCACATCAACCTATCTGCCCACATTCTATCATCAGCTGTTTTAGGAGATTCAAGAATTTTCAAATAACTTACTTCAACATCTCCTATAGCACCATGATCTCTAATATAATTAAAAAAAATACACATATCTTTAATTTTCTTCACCATAAAAAACAAAATTAACTCACTCTTTATAAATTTTACTTAACAGTTACAACTGCACATTTACAAGGCAACTTATGAACAGCTCTTCTCAAAGAATCTCTAACATGAGGAATAGCTGATTTCTCACAGTGTACTGTGAACAATGGTTGTTTAACTTTAACTTGCGCTGCAATACCTATAGCTTTACCAAAAGCCTTCTGCATACCTGTCTGCATCCTGTCAGCTCCTGCACCTGTAAGCATCTTGTTCTCTCTTAAAACATGGTGAGGGTAAACTCTAATATGAAAATGATAATTTCTTCCTAAAACTTTGGTTAATTTTCTAACAACTGAAACCCTTGCTGATTCAATTGCATTGTGACGAATTTGAATTGCTTGTTTAGAAACTAGATCAACTTGATTTGGAAATTCTTTTTTATGGCTACCTAAGTGATACTTGATAACTTTAGAAACAGGAACTGCTTTAATGTAACCTTTTGTCCTGTATTTAGATTTTCTAGTGTAAGCTCTTTTTATTTTTCTATAACATGAAAAAGCTCTTAGATTTGCCATTTATTCCACCTTCACCATTGTTGCTACTGATTGGCCTGGTAATCCTCTTTCAAAAATTGCTCTTACTGCACCTTTGTTACCATGAACTGCTTTGATTTCACCCTTAATTTCTTTTCCAGATGGTGAGGTCCACATAACTTTTTTGCCTAACAATTCTTTAGATTTTTCTCTACTGTCATAACCTTCAACAGTGATAATCATATGATTACCTTTTGTATGATGTCTTGCTCTTCTAAAGTTGTTTACCAATCCTTCCATTTTTTTAGTACCACACTATTTCTATTTCTTTGCCAACAGTATCTTTTAATGTTTCAAGTGTTCTTGGCTTAAGCATCACTCGTTCAGGTTTATCAATGCTTGAGATAAACTTTTCATATTCACTCAAATCTGCTTTTTTAACACTTGTTATGCTACCATCTTTATCAATTTGCCCTTTAAATAGATTTTCCTTTTTAGAAAGGTCTTTTAGAATAAAGATTTTGTTCTTATGAATCAAACATTCGCCTGATTTGTCCTTAACTTTGAACTTAACCTTCAATTTTTCAAGTTCCATGTACTTTTTCCTTTCAACGATATCAACAATGCTTCTGATGAATGCTGCTGCTGATTTTCTTGCTAGGTTTAGTTCTTGTTTGGACAATTTCTTTGCATCGTAATCTTTTTTTGCTTTGATTACATTTTCTAAATTTGTTGCAATCTTAGCTGGTAATTTGTCTTCTTTTAATTTAGCTTTGAATTCTTTTGATAAGTTTGTTTTTGTAACCTTTTTACCAATGTAATCTTGTACAACTGTCATACTTTGATTGTACATTTCAACAACTGCAGATTTCTCATTTCTTAACTCAATCTCGTCGAACAGTTTGTTAATTCTTTTCAAATAATCTTCTGAATCTTTTAATAATTTGTCAACTTTTGTACCTGTAACTTCTTTTACATGGCCATGTTCAATATCTTTAAAGTATGCTCTCATACTTTCTAAAATGTCAACATACTTTTTTTCTAATAATTTTTCTTTTTTAACAAAAATATCTTCCATTAACTTAACTGTTTCTTTTGGAGTTGGTGGTGGAATACCATAAAGCATAAGTGCTGCTTGTGCTGGATTCATTAAAGCGTAAAACAAGTCTTCACCAACAATACTTAGTAATTTTTGTCTTGTTCTCTTTAATAATTTTTCACCAATTTCCATGTTCATGTCAATTGCTTCTGGTGAAGGTTTGATTCTTCCCATCTGCAATAACAATTTCCAAGGCATGAATACTCCTCTGTCATACAAAGGAACACCATCTCTAAGCATGGTAAAGATAACTGGGTTTGCTTCTTTCAAAGAGTCCCAAAAGTCTGTTAAAATGTAAGTTTGAATGTGGAACTGTGCGCCTTTAACACCTGTAATCATTGATGCTTCTTGGCCCATTGATAAGATAATTGCTCTTAGTTTGTCTTTTAGTTCTAACCTTGACATTCTTTTAACATCAGTGTCATCAATAACAATTGCTACATCAATGTCATTAGGGTTTGCATCTCCTCTGAATAAGGATCCAACTGCAATGTAACTCACAACATACTTTTCAAATTTCTTAACTGCCATGTTTTTGTGGAACTCTGAAACTTTTAATGCTGAGAGTAAACCTTTATCATGGATAATTGCTGAAGTTGCAATCATTGCAATAAGGTCATGCTTTGCATCAAAACAAGCTTCTTTTAGTTCAGAAATCAACATAACTTGTGGTTTGAAATTTTTGTCAATATCTTTTGCAAGATCTGCTGTTTGTTTTGTTAAGTCATTGATCAAAGGCATTCTTTTGAACTTGTCTACCTCTGCATCATCTATAAGAATGAATATGTGAACTTCGTCTTTGTTTACTTTTTCACCAGGTCTTGCTTTTGGTGGTGGTAATAAGGATACAGATGTTAATTTTTTTATATCTTTGATTAATTTAGCTTTATATTTGTCTAATTTTCCCTTAAGATCTTTCATCTTTTTTTCTAATTCAGGGGTCATTTGAGGTTGTTGCGCACCCATTGGTGGCATACTAAGATTAGTTGCATCCATTTTATGTTAATTGATTAAATTACTGTTTATAAAGGTTTCGGAGAGTTTTTTTATAATTTTTTTGAATTTAACTTCGTTTTGGATAAGGAAACCATTACTAATATTCTCTCCCCTATAACTAATATCATTTCTTAATTTTCTTAGGTTATTAATTACTCTTATTTCTTCTTTAAAGAAATCAAACCTTATTTTGCTATAAGCTATTAAACAAATATGATTACTACAATTATAGCCTTCTCTGTATAAATTGGCAAATATTAATTCTTTGATAATATCATAATAAGCTTCTATTTTAAGAGAAGTATATTTTTCTTCCATATCTCTATCCAAAAATTCCAGCCTTAAGCTTGCCATAGCAAACATTTTATTAGCTATTTCAGGATTTGATCCTATTTTTTGAATAATTCCCCTTTCAACACATTCTTCCCAAGTTATCATAAATAGATTATTTATTGTATTTTTTATAAAAACTGCTTAGAATTTTCCGGAAATCTTTCAGGTTTTCTGAAAATCTTACATAACATTTATATGGCCATACAAAAGAGTGCCCAATACAATATTAATCCTTAATTCTCTAGAAAGATCATTTATATTTGGTTCAAAGAGAACATGTATTTTTTTTCCAAGCTTTTTTTCAAACTGATAAAGATCCAGATCTATATCTTTTGCTTCTACAAAAATATCAATATCACTTCTTTCTGTGTAATAACCATCTCCACAACTTCCATATAAAACCATACAATTTGGCCAAGATTTTTTTTCTATGTATTTAACTAATCCTGATTTCCTTATTTTATATAACATGTATTGTTTTTTGTAAAATCTAAAAATTTTATCTTCTCTATTTGCATAATATGTGGGATATAATGTAGATAGCTCTTTTCTTATTAGTTTAAGTTTGCATAATTGTTGAACATATTTTGCAACTGTAGCATGGTTTAAATTAAGTTTTCTAGCTATCTCTCTAATATGATAATGTTTTAATGAGTGTTCCATAAACAATTCTAATATCTTATATGCTTTATTTTGAAATATCTTATCCATTTTTTATTGGTTAAAAAAATAACCAGCTGGTTAAATAAATAACCAAGAAACATATAAAGCTTTCGGAGGAAAACTTGTTTGAGATGGCTACAATGGCCAGCTCTATCGTGAAGCATCTGCTTGTCTTTCTAACTCTTGTTTCTTTGACAAGGAATTACTTGCAGTATCTTTGTTGTAAGCTTTTAGAATTTCATCAGCTAAAGCTTGTTCAATTTTTTTCTTTTTTCCAAAGGAAGCACCATATGCACCTTGTGTCATTAACCTTAATACTAAGTCAACTCTTCTCTGTGGTGCGCACTCTACTGCTTTGGGATATCTTGCACCACCATATTCAATTGTTGTGATTTCTTCTCTTGGTGCTGCATTTTCAATTGCTTTAACTAAAACCTTTACTGGGTTTTCTTTTGTTTTACTTTCAATAATCATGAATGTTTTTTCAACAGTTGCATAAGCTTTTGTACCTTTTCCTGTATTGTGACCAGATGTAATTTTGTGTTTTTTACCTTTGTGGCCTGAACACATTAACTTGTTTGCTAGTCTTTCAACAATGTGGTATTTTGATTTCCAGAATTGGTTTGAAGCACTTCTTCCACAACTAATTGGTATGATAACTGGTTCTAAGTTAATGTACCTAATTAATCCAGGGTCTTCGACCTTGATACCAGTTGTATCCCATTTGTTGAATAGTTTTATCATCTTCTACCTTTCTCTATCTTACCTTTTACTAAAGCTCTTAATGACTGATCATTAACTTTGATTACTTGCCATCGAACACATGGAATGTCTCCCTTAGCCCTACCCATTTTTCCACCAATACATTCAATCATAATTTCGTCGTGCTCGTCTACAAGTTTGATTGCACCCATTCCAGGAACAAATGCTGTAACTTTTTTACCATTTTTAATTAACTGGCATCTTACTGCTTTTCTCATTGCAGAGTTTGGTTGTTTTGCTTCTAATTGAACTTTTTCTAAAACAATTGCTTTTGCTTGAGAACTTCCTTTCAAAGGATCTGCCTTTTCTCTTAACTTTAGAACTCTTGTTTTATAGATCTTTTTAGCCCATCTAGCTTTCTGCCTTTTTTCTTTTAGCTTCTTTCCAGCGCCTAAACCTTTACTTTTGTTTGCCATTGGTGATTTTGGTTTTTTTAGGTATTTTTAAATGTTTCTATGTCTGAAAATAAAAAATTAAGATCCCCTTTCAAGGATCTCTGAAAAATCTTCTGAGAAGATTACTCTTTCCCTTTGACAAGGTTCAAGTGAAGCAATCACATTTCTTAATTGCCCTTCATCCCTATTTACCATTCCATCCAAAAAAATGGGATTAGTTAATAAGGTTATTGAAATTCTATCTGAATATCCACCAATACTTTCTATCCAAGACTTTAATTGTTGATATCCCCCAATATTACTTGCAAGGCTGTGTTGTTCCATTAAGACTGGACCTGAAATCTGCATACTCATACCTGCTGACTCTAATGTATTTATTAAATTTGTATCATCAGGATGAGGATCTTCCATATATTGAGCAAACATTTCTTCATCAAAAGGTTGACTAGGAGCTCCACCTACAAACAAATTTAAACGACCACCATCTCTTCTTATTCTAGAGAGGTAAGAGGAAAAGGGTATCAAACCAGATTGATAAACTTCCAAATCCCAACAAGAGGCACCATATGAAACTTCTGGTACTACATTCTGTCTTAATATGTCAACATGATCATTTGGGCTAAGCAAAGGAAATCTTCTAATGCCTTCTGAGTAAAAACCTATTCTTATTCTTTGATCTGTTTGCCTTCTCATTTTACTCTTCCCCTATAATCACTGCTTCAATTGTATCAACCATTGAGCTCACTCCCCTATGTCTAAACTCATAACAATCTTCCCAACCTGCTACATATCCAAGGTTTTCAAACTCTGAAGTTCTATAAATTACTAACATAGGGCTATAGACATTATTGAGTGCATCACCAAGATTCAAGTCATCCTCTTCATGAATGTAACCTCCTCGTTCTGTGCTCTCAGGGAATCTAAATGAAGTGAACCCTTTGATGAAATCCTGGTTCCCAACATTACCTCTTGATTCTAACTCAGGCAGAGCGCTTGATCCTGCCACACGATAGATGTAACTATGGTTAGAGCTAATTCCATTTTGTGTCAATAGGCCTTCTAATATTGCGTCTGTTAATCCCTGTGAAGGGTCTAATGTTTCTGTTCTAATTATTTGCATTTTTTTCTCCTATATTTCTATTAAAAATATTGAAAAGGCAATTAGCACCATCCCTACAGTTCCTCTGAGATTCAAACTCTCTCCAAAAAACAAAAAGCCTGCAAAGGCAACAGCAAAAATGTTTAACCCTAAGAATGCAGCAGTTGCAACTCCTACACTTTCAAACCTTAAAGTCTGTGCATAAAAAAAGATACCTACAAGATTCAAAGATAGACCTAACACTAAGTAAGACATGTAATTTGATCTTGCCCACTGGAACAAAACCAAATCTCCACTTGTTACAAACACACCTGCCCCTAAAAGCAAAAGTGCCATTGTTAATCTTGTATTTTCCATTTTTACCTCCAATATTTCTTATTTATTTAGGTGAAAACCATAGTCTATTAAAGAATCTAATAAAAAGTGCTTAAAATACGAAAGATATATAAATCTGTTTAGTATATTAAGAAATATGGAAACTATACTCGACGAGAAAGATAAAAAGATATTACAGACCATAGATACAAAAGCAAGATTATCTATTGCAAATATTAGTAGAAAGACTGGAATTCAGAGAGATAGTGTTCTTTATAGGATCAATAAGATGAAAAAATCTGGAGTGATTAGATTTTTTAGTACCACATTAAGCCCAGAAAAAATGGGCTATCCTATCAGTAGCTTTGTTAATTTCGAATTGTATAATTTAACAAAACAAGAAGAGAAAAAATTTATTGCTTTTTTGAAAGGCCACCCTTATGTTGTCTATGTTGCTAAAACAACAGGAAGATGGGATACAACTACACAAATAGTTGCAAAAAATCTAAAACAGTTTGATTCAGTAATTAGTGAAATCAGAATGAAGTTTCCCAGGATAATAAAAGACTACAACACAGCATCAATAATAAAAGAAATTAAGTATGACAATATGGTGGATTTGATATGAGGTTTCTTAGAAGAGCAATAAATAGAAGTGAATTAAGGCAGTTACTCGAGTTAAATGGGATCCAATTAAAAGATCTGAAAAAAAAGAGTTATAATTTTAGAATAAATGTAGGGACATTATGGGCTGATAAAAATAGTGGGTATGATCTTTCATCTATTGCAGAGAATGAAAGAGAAAAATGTGGCATCATTCTAAGAATACTTGTTTCGCGACCAAAAGAATTTTTTGAAAACCCTAACAACAGAGGGAAATTTGAGTGTAGAAAAACACATATAAGAAGAGTTAATTTATTTATAATTAATAGAGATAAATTATTTCATAACTAATTCTAGTTTAAAATATTTTTTAACAAGTTTACTAAGCCTTTTGAAATTTTCTCTTTCTCGACCATAAATCTGTCCTTTTTCTCTAGAATTTGCTGTCATTATAACTAATTTCCCATCTCTAACTTCTACTTCAGATTTCAAAGGATATATTAAATTTAATAAGAATTTTTCTGGAGAAGGATTGAATTCAATAATTTTGATATCTTTTCTAAACTTTAATTTAACTTTTTTAATTGTAGAACCTTGTTTGCCAATTGCTTTGCCAACCTCTCCAGGTTGTACAATGAAAACTAAACTTGTTCCTTCTTCAAGGCAATCTTTAACTTTAGCTCTTGTTAATCTTTCAAAAAGGTTGATGTAACCCATAATCTTTTGGTCAAAAATCATTTTAGAAACATAGAACATTTATTGAAAATGCTTTTTTACAGATTGCACCAATTTCGTGACCTGTGATTTCTTCTTCTGAAACTTCTACACCTGCCATTTTTGCAAATCTCAAAACATCCACCCTGAGCTCTTCGGGACAATCTCTTGCAATAAATATTTGTTTAAGTTCACCTGTTTTTATTTTTTTGATAGTTTGTTTTGCGCCAAAAGTAAGTTCTTGATCTTTAACTGCATCTTTTAGTGTTTTCATTTTTTGTCACCATCCTTTCCCATTTTTGTAACTAAACCTGGTAATCCAGTACCTACTGGAACTGGTTGGTTAAGCATTACATTTTCTACAACTGAGTTTAAGTAATCAATTTCACCTTGAAGACTTGCATTGATCAGGTGTTTGATTGGAGTTTCAAAAGAGGCTCTTGCTAGAACACTTTCTTTTTCACTTGTGATACCACTTCTGGTTACACCCTTAATTACTCCTGAGCTTGTCATAAGGTCTGATATAAGCATGATGTGTCTGTGATCAATAGGTAAACCTTGTTCTTTAATAACATGGCTTGCTTCGCCCATAATGACTTGTCTCGCAGCTTCTATTCCAAGAACTCTGCCTACTTCGAAAAGATCGTTTGAAACAGTTCTATCTTTGTCAACTTCTGGAAGTATAATAACTTCTGCAAGATTTGTACCTGAAGAAAGTAATACAATTTCTTTACCTTCTTTTTTTGGTAAAACTTCATGAATACCTTTAATTCCTTTTACTCTCAAATCTTTAACTTTTTCTTTCAAAGAGAATACAACAGGTAGTCCTGCTTCTTGATTTTTAGGTTTTACTATGAAACTGCTATCTTTTTGTGTAATATCTGCAACTTTTGCAAAATCTTTTAGACCTTTTAGGATATCATCTTCATTAATTCCTAATTCTCTCATTCTTTTTTTGTTTGGTCTAAACTCAACTTGAGTTCTTAAAATATTAATTGAAATTTCTGCTAGAACATCTCCTAGCTTTACACCTTTAATTTTACCAATGATTTTTTCTAAATGTTTTTCATCTTTATTGTAAGGTTTGTTTAAGTAGATCTGCATTGATGGTGTTGAAGGTGCTTTTCTTGCGTCGAAGATTTCAATTAAACGAGGTAAACCCAGTGTAACGTTCATCTCTGCAACACCTGCGAAGTGGAAAGTTCTTAATGTCATCTGTGTTGATGGTTCACCAAAACTTTCTGCTGTAATTATTCCAATTGCTTCACCTGGTTGGATTGCTGCATATTGATATTTTTCATAGAGCTTTTCAAATGCTTTTTTTAGCTGTTTGTCTGTTAATTTCTTTTTCTTTCCTTCTGTTAGTAGTTCATTAAATAAACCTTCTGGAAGTTTATCCTTGTATTGTTCAGCTATTTTTGACATTTTATGCTCCTTCCTGTACTTCGTTTATTATTTTTTTAACATCAATAGTACCATTTTCTGATTTTGAAACATCAATATTATCATCACCATATGTGAATTGGATGATTGTTTTGTTTGCATCTCTTACTGTTTGATCATATTCAACTTTTAAGTCTTGTAATGCATTAGCAAGTCTTCTGTAAAGATAACCGGATTTTGGAGTTCTTAAAGCTGTATCCATCAGTGAGTCTCGACCTGTCATAGCGTGGAAGAAAAACTCTACTGGATTTAAACCTTGTTTGTAACTGTGTCTTACAAATCCTCTTGCTTCTGCTGATTTATCATGCTCTTGGAATAGTGAAAGTGTTCTGTTTCTATATCCTTTTTCAATTCTTTTTCCTCTTAAAGCTTGCTGTCCAACTAAAACACCTGTTTGTGCTAAGTTTAGAATGTTACCTCTACCACCACTCCTGGCCATTATAATCATGTTATTGTCACTAGTAGTACTTTTACTTACCATTTCACCAATCTTGTTTCTGGCTTCGTTAAGTTTTTGTAAAATCATTAATTCTAATGTTTCTTCAATTGTTTTTCCAGAGAAAGGTTTTATCTTATTTTTCTTACTCTGTGCAACAAGTTCATCAACATCTACCATTGATTTTTTAATTGCGCTCTTTGCTTTTGTTAAAATTGCATCAGGAATATCTGCATCAGATGTTGTAACTGTGAATCCTCTCTTTTCTAGAGATGCTAAACCTAGCTTGAAAATTTTCCCAAAGTAATCCATTGTTATTTCTGCTGAGTTTAATCTGTGAATATCTCTTAACAAGGAACCATTACTTTCACCAATTGTACCTTTGTCAATTTTTCCAGTCAATAAATTCCCTTTTTCTATGAAAACATAAGCATCATAGTCACATTTTCTTTTTTTACATTCATTACATTTTAAGCATGTTTTTGAAAATCCTACAAAGTTAAAATCATCTGGAAGCAAAGCTGAAAATACTTCTTTTCCTGTAACTTCTTTTTTGAATTTTGCCATTTTAGGATAATTATCAACACCAACTTTCAAAAGCATCTGAATTGCTTCTTCTTTTGGCATTCTTGTTTTCTTCCTTGTTAACAAGAAATTTCCAGTAATTGCATCTTGAGTACAACCAATAACATTTAATCCATCTTTTGGACCGATGATTTGTGTTCCAACTTCCATAAGCATTTCTGCTTCTGCTCTTGCTTCTTCAGTTTGTGGAACATGAAGGTTCATCTCGTCACCATCAAAATCTGCGTTGTAAGGATTACAAACAGCAGGGTTTAATCTAAATGATTTTCCAGGTAAAACTTTAACTTTGTGACACATTATACTCATTCTGTGCAAAGAAGGTTGCCTGTTAAATATACAAACATCACCATTGATTAAGTGTCTCTCAACTACTTGACCAGGTAATAATTCATCCAAAATAACTTCTTGAGTTTCGGGAGTAATTTTTTTCTTTTTACTACCTTCAACAATAACATAATTTGCACCAGGATAATCTTTAGGGCCTCTTTTTATGAATTCTTTTAACCATTCAATGTTCCATTCTGTTATTCTTTCTGGAACTGTTAGTTCCATACAGATTTCTTTTGGTACACCAACTTCGTTAAATCCAATTTTTGGATCTCCAGAAATAACTGTCCTTCCTGCATAGTTTACTCTTTTACCTGCTAAGTTGTGCCTAAATCTTCCTTCTTTACTTTTTATTCTTTCTGTGATTGTTTTCAAAGGTTGACCTGATCTGTGCCTTGCAGGTGGAACTTGTGCAATTCCATTGTCAAAGAATGTTGTAACATGATATTGTAATAGGTCCCAAAGGTCTTCAATAATAATTTCTGGTGCTCCTGCATTAATGTTTTCAAATAATCTTTGGTTAATTCTAACAATGTCACCTAACTTGTGTGTTAAGTCATCTTCTGACCTTTCACCAGATTCTAAGGTGATTGATGGTCTCATTGTTACAGGTGGAATTGCGAAAAGTGAAAGAATCATCCATTCTGGTCTTGCAAATTCTGGATTAACACCAATTAGTCTACAATCATCATCACTAATTTTTTCTAACCTTGCTCTTACCTCAATAGGACTTAATCTTTTATTATCATGTAAGAATGTTGAAGGTTTCTCAATTTTAATTGCTGGTTGTGGTGCTTTACAATGAGGACATTTCTTAGCTGTTTTTGCCTTTTTTCTAATCAAAGCAGACAATGCTTTTGCTGAATTGTATTTTCCTTCGCTAATAAATTTATCATATTTTGTTTTCTGTTCTAAATATAATTCGTCATCTAGTAATAACCTGCTACATTCATCGCAAGTGTGTTGTAAGAAAATTTGAACTGCTTTAAGATATTTAATATGAATAACTGGTCTTGCAAGATCAATGTAACCAAAATGACCAATACACTCTTTTAGTTTTCCACTACAAGTTTTACATCTTAGACCTGGATCAATAACACCTAACCTTGTATCCATTAAACCACCATCAACAGGGTAACCTTCTTTATCATAAATTTCAGCTGTAACTATCTTTGCAGCTGCATACTTCTTAATTTGCTGTGGTGACATTAAGCTAAACTTAATTGTCTTTATGTTTTTGTATACCCCTCTCATCTTAATATTTACTCCCTAATCCAATTCTTGTAAAGATTCCTAATGATTTTAATTCGTCTAATAATAATTTGAAAGCATAACTTATCTCAATTTTGCTTACTTTTGCACTAGCTCCACATTTTGAACATGATGCTCTGCCTTTAATTCTATCAAAGACTGCTAGTAAGCCACAGTTTTCACATACATGTAAGATTGTTTTGTCTGAGTCAAATCTTTCTTTTAATAATAGAGATGCACCATGAGCTACAAGACAATCTTTCTCCATCTCTCCTAACCTAAGACCTCCACCTTTACTTCTACCTTCAATAGGTTGTCTTGTTAGTAATTGGATTCTTCCAGATGCTCTTGCGTGCATTTTGTTTGCAACCATGTATTTTAATTTTAAGTAGTACATATTTCCAACAAAGATTTTTGCTTTGAATTCTTCACCTGTAACACCATTGTACATTTTTCTGTACCATCTTCTCTAAAGCCAAGTTTGGATAACATTTTTCTTAAATCTTTTTCTGATGTTGCACTAAATGTAGTTCCATCAATAAGTGTTCCACCTAATGCGCCAGTTTTACCAGCAATAACTTCAATTAAGTGTGAAATAGTCATCCTTGATGGGATACTGTGTGGTGAAAAAATTATGTCAGGTGTAACTCCACCAGATGTGAAAGGCATGTCAGCTTGTGGGATAATTCTTCCTACAACTCCTTTTTGCCCATATCTTGAAGAAAACTTGTCACCAATTTCTGGAATTCTTTGGTCTCTTAGTCTTACTTGTACTAATTTGTTACCTTCTGCATTTTCTGTAATAAGAACTGTATCAATAACACCTTTTTCACCTTGTCTTACTGCAGCTGAACTTTCTCTTCTTGTGTTTGCTGCAATTGAAAATTCTTCCATTTCACCAAGGAATCTTGGTGGTGAAGTTTTACCAATAATAACATCTTCTTCTGTTAACTTTGCTTCTGGATAAACAATACCATCATCTTCAAGGAACTTGTAGTCATCTTCGGAACGATATCCCTTTACTTCTTTATCAGGAATTCCTATCTCGTCAATCAAACCACCTTGGTATCTAATCTCTGAAACTGAGTAAGGTCTAAAGAAATATGATCTTCCAAAGCCTCTTTCAATTGAACCTTTGTTTATAATTAAGGAATCTTCCATGTTATAACCATCGTAACTCATTAGAGCGATTGTTATGTTTTGGCCTGATGGGTGTTTGTCAAAATTAACCAATTTGTGCATGAAAGTTCCAACAATTGGTCTTTGTGGATATTGTAAAATATTAATGTCAGTATCTAATCTTAGCAAGTAGTTCATTGCATATAATCCTAAGGATTGTTTCTGAGTTTTAGATCCTCTGTTAAGCCTTGAACTCTGACCGAAGTTTGCATAAGGTACTAGTGATGTTGTTAAACCTAAAATTGAAACTGGACTTATTTCCAGGTGAGTGTGTTCTTTGTTAACATATTTTCGTGCTAAAGAAACAAATGCATTTTCTTCTTCATTTGCATCTAAGTATTCAATAATTCCTTGGTCAACAAGATCTTTCCAAGTAAGTTCATTTGATTCTAATTTTTTAAGGTGGTCTTCTGTTAGTAAAGGTTGACCATTTTCTACTACAATTAAAGGTCTTCTAACTCTACCTGTAGAAGTGTGGATACCAATTTCATTGAATTCTGGATCGTAATTAATGTTAAGTGCTAAAGGTAATTTCTGTTTTCTTCTTTCCTCTTTTATATTCTTAAGAAAACTAGTTGGATTGTCAACAGTTCCTACATATTTTTCATCTAAGTATACATTGGTCATTTTATCAAGTTAACTCCTAAGTTTTCTATTGTTTTTTTAATTTGACTTTCATCAAGCTCATCTTGTGTTACTTGTGCAAGCATTGCTAGGTTTTTTCTTAAACCAATTGGAGTACCTTCAGGTGTTTCAATTGGACATAATCTTCCAAAGTGTGTAGAGTGAATCTCTCTTGCTTCGAAATTTTCTTGAGTTGCTGATAATAATGAAACAACTCTTGTTAAGTGGGACATTGTTGAAAGGAAGTTTACTCTGTCAATGTTTTGGCTGATACCTTTTCTTCCACCAACCCATGAACCTGTTGCAACTGCACTTTGAATTCTTGAAGTTAATAATTTGTCTCTAATAATTATTTTTACTGATTGGAACTTTCCTCTCTTAACTAATCTTTGGAAGTTGTATAAAATATCGTTAACTAAAACTCTCATGTTTACTCTGAATAAGTCAGACATAAGGTCTCCTGCTAATTTTAATTTTTTGTTTTTGTAATGATCTTTATCAGTGATTGATTTGTTATCTTTTGTAATCTCTAAGAATTTTTTAATCATCTTACACATATGGTATGCTTTTAATTTTCTCTCTTTTGCAGTAATTCCTAAGTGAGGCATTAAGTAATGATCAAGCTGATCTTGAGTTTTTTCTAATTTGATTTCTCTTGGTTGTGTTAAACCAATCTTCTTTGCAATAATTTCCATTGCGTCTTCACTAGTTTTAATTTCAGCTGAGTTGTATAAGTTAATATAAACATCATCGTAATCTTTGTCATCACAAATCTGTTCCATGATCTCTTGATCTTTTGTTAAGCCTAAAGCTTTAATGATTGTTATGATTGGAACTCTTTTCAATTTTGTAAATGATATGTAAATTATTCCATCTTTCATATGTTCTATTACATGAGGGATACTGTAAGCTCCTCTTTGTGAAAATATTTTAGCAGTGTTTTTACTTGGGCCAATAAGATTCTTTTGGTAGAAAACTTTGTTTGGAAGTAAATCTTCAACTGTAATAATTACTCTTTCATTTCCATTGATAATAAAGTAACCACCTGTATCAAAAGCATCTTCACCATGTTCAACTAATTCATCTCTTGAAAGTTTGTGTAGGTGACAGTATTTTGATTTAAGCATGATTGGGATTCTTCCTATCTCTGAAACAAAACTTTCTCTTTGAATGCCATCAACATAAGCTGAGACTTCTAAGAAAATAGGAGCTGCGTAAGTTAACTTCCTTAATCTTGCTTCAACAGGGTAGATGTTTCTCTTTGAACCATCTGCTTCTGTGATTTGTGGTTTTTCAATCCAAATCTTTTCTAATTTAATTTTGAATTCCTGTACATCTGCAGGAAGAATTGTTGGAATAATATCTCCAATTTCATCAATTGTTTTTTGTAATTCATATTCTATAAACTTGTTAAAAGAAGCAATGCTAGACTCTATAAAAGAGTGCTCTTCAAAGTATTTTTTTATTAGTAAATTTTTTGACATATTATATTACAACCCTAAAATAATCAACTTCACCTCTTGCAACACTTGGTCTTATGATTTTGATTATGTCTCCTGGATTGATTTCCATTTCAAATAAAGCTGGATCAGCTCTTGAGATTCTTGGTAATTGTGATAATGCTATATTATATTTATCTAGAACTACTTTTTTCTCATCATCAGTAAGTCTGATGTGTTTGGGTACTAAGCGGTGTGATGAAACATCCACTTGTGGAATAATTATCTTTTTTGCCATTTTTTTTTGGAAGGACCGGACGGGATTTGAACCCGCGACCACTTGATTAAAAGTCAAGTGCTCTACCAGACTGAGCTACCAGTCCATACGCCCTGACCGGGACTTTCACTCAGCTTCTTTTTCCACCGATTTTGAACCCGGGTCGTCGCCTCGACAGGGCGACATGATCAACCGAACTACACTATCAGGGCATAACATTCTACAGTCTATTTTAATAATTAGGGGTTTACTCCTTTTTATTATTAAGACTATAGAATTTTTTGACCATGTGATGTTCCAGAAAAATCGGGTATTTATAAATGTTTTGGTTTTTTAGTTAATAGAGAGTCATCAAAGCTTAGTGAAATTCTAATTGTTGTTTTAATTTAGTCATAATTTCTGGATTTGGCTTTTTCTTTAAATCGTAGGAATCACTCCTAATATTACTACCATCCTCTAGCATTTTTGTGGAATAAGACATCACTCCAGGTTCAGTAGGGCTTAAAGTCATATTGTGAGCAAGATTATTTATATCATCAAAATGTTTTCCAATATTATCTAAATTTCTGTTTACAATCCTAAAAATATAATTTTTACATAAATTTTGAAGCTCATTTGCTAAAGCTACTACCCTATCCTTTCCAGGCTTTAGATGTTTTGAAAAATCTTTCCTTAATTGAGTAATTACTTTATCTATTTCATATGATAACTCTTCTAAATAATCTAAGTATGCTTCACCTTCTAACTTTAATACTTCCTCAACAGGCTTTAATTCCAATTCATTAAACTTGGTTGGTACCTTGTTATAGTTAAATAGAGACATATCTTTTCTATAGGTCCTTTAACTTTTAAACTTTTCTGTGTTTGAGCTCTATACACTTGTTATCGTCTAGAATAAAGAGATTAAAAATTTATTTCAATTCTATACACTGGCCATCACCCATAATAAATACATCTTTTCCCAGCTTGTAACCCATCTCTTGGGCTAAAGATGCCATTGCAGTTAGCTTAGAAGTTTCTCCATGTGCAGGAATAATGTTTTTTGGTTTTAGCAAATTGAATAAATCTCTGTGATCTTCCCTTGCTGCATGACCAGAACAATGAATGTCTTTGAATAATCTTAGTTTCTTTTGTTTTAACTTTGCTTCTAACAATGTTCTGTTTGCAATGTTTTCTGGTGTTGGAATTGTTCTACAAGAGAAAACAATGTGATCACCAGGTTTGAATTGATAAGGAAGCTCATTTAATGCTAATCTTGTTAAAATTGCTCTTGGTTCACCTTGGTTACCTGTACAAACAACAAGATATTTTCCTGGATTTTTTTGAATTTCTTTTAACTTTCTTTTTATATGTGCTGCATATCCAATGATTTCAACATCTTTTGAAAAATTAATAATACCTACTTTCTCTGCTGCAGTAGTATATTTATGCAATGATCTGCCTAAGAAAACAATCTTTCTGTTCATTTTCTTACCAAACTCAACTATACTTTTCAGTCGAGCAATCTGTGATGCAAATGTTGTAACAATAACTAGATTACCTTTGTTGTCAGTTCCTAAGAGAACATCTTTTAACATTTCTCTTGCAACTTTTTCTGAAGGTGTTTTCATGTCAACATCAGAATATAAAGCATCTCCTATGAATGCAAGTACACCTTTCTTTTCTATTTCCTTTAATCTTTTATAATTAGGCTTTGTTCCAACAACAGGATGATTGTCTAACTTGAAATCATTACCATAAACTATTGCACCTTCTGGTGTATGTATTACTATGAATGCTGTTTGTGGTGTTGAGTGTGTTACATTTACTAGTTCTAGTGTTAAATTTTTGCTTATGACGACTGAAGAATTAGGTTTCATTGCTTTTATTGGATTTTTTATTCTAACTCTTTCATCTTTTAGTATTGTTTTTAGAACTTCTAGACTGTAAGGTGTTCCATAAACAGGACAATTATATGCTTCTGCTAAATAGGGAATTGCTCCAATGTGATCTAGGTGACAGTGGCTTACTACAATTGCTTTAACTTTACTTCTCCATTCTTTGATTATTGAATCATCAGGAACAGCACCCAGTTTAATCATCTGTTCTCTTGTTAACTCTGTTTTTACAATCTCTTCTTCTTGTATTCGAATTATTTCAGGGAGATAAAAACCCATATCACAGATTATAACTTCTTCTCCAATTTTAATTGCAGTCATGTTCTTACCAACTTCAGAATAGCCACCAATTGTGCATACTTCTACTTTCATCTTTGTTATTTAGGTCCTAGAATATATATAGCTTTCTATTTGAAATCCAACTTATCTCCAGCTTTAAGTGAGTGAGCATAGCCTTCTGGTAGTTCTAAAACATATTTTGCTTGTTCTGGTGGAACTACTAAAGGTGTGAAAGGTTTTAATTTTCTTCTGATGTAAACAATTTCTAGATTTTTGTTTAGCCAAACTGCATCTATTGCTCCAAAAACAAAGAACATGTGTATTGAAATGACAAACTCGTGTTTGTTTGCCATTAGAATAGGTTTAATCTTGGAAAACATCAAGCCTCTGGCTTTTGAATAAAAAGATTCGCAAAGTTTTACCTTTTTTGCTATTAATGCATCATTATGGTAGATTTCCATAAGATTATTTTGTTCTTTTTGGTTTAAGAAGATTATTGTGGGCTGGCATAAGGATACTGTGTTATAAGAAAATATTTAAGCTTTGAAGGCATGGATTGATTATGAGAAATTTCAAGAATGCTGTGAAAAGGTTAGAGGATTTGTTTATTAGAAAAGAGTACTATAAAGATAATCCTCAAAGATTTAGGAATTATGATGCACAGATTGGTATGGGATTAAAACATGTAGAGAAACAAGTGTGGGATTTGATGCCAAATATTGTTGGAAAAGATTCTGTTTATGCTTTGTTTTCTTTGTTAAGAGATTTGAAAGAAGATAGTGCTGTTGGATCAAGGTTGTTGGTTTTGAGTAAAATGAAAAAGTTGGATTTTAGGGTTAAGGAAGTTAGAGGCATTAAGATCCCTAAGGTTGGTGTTCACCCTGATATTAGTGCTGATTTGGGTGAGTTGAAAAAGTGTTATGATTCTGGTTGTTATCGAAGTTGTGTTGTTCTTTGTGGTCGAGTGCTGGAGGTTGGTTTGCATAAAAAGTTTTATGATGTGACTGGTCGTGATGTGTTGGAGAAAAGTCCTGGGATTGGATTGGGAAAGTTGGTTGCTAAGATGTGTGAGAAAGAGATTGCATTAGATCCAGGATTGACTCAACAGATTCATCTAATTAACCAAGTTCGAGTTTTTTCTGTGCATAAAAAGTCTAGAGTGTTTAATCCTTCTAAAAGTCAAGCACATGCAATGGTCTTGTATACTGTTGATATTTTAGAAAAATTATTTAAAGCTTAAAGGTATTGATTTAATATGCCTAATGCTGTTACACATGTTTTGATTGCAATTATTTTAATTGATTTTTTTAGGGATTATGTTCTTAAGAAAAAGTTTTTCCCTTTGTATTTAGTTTTGATTGGAGGGATTGCTGGAATTTTGCCTGATATTGATGTTTTGTTGATTTGGTTGTTTGAGTTGGATGTGCATCGGTTGTATACTCACAGTTTGATTATTCCTCTTGGTTTGCTTTTGGTAGGTTTGTTATTTTTATTCTATAAGCAGAAGCATTATATGGTGTCTAAGGTGTTCTTTGTAATTTGTGCTGGATGGTTTATACACATTTTGTTAGATGGGTTGTTGAATGGTACTGTTATTCCTTTCTGGCCTTTGAGTTCTTTTGAATTTGGATTGAATCTTTTGCCTGGTACTCTTTTCAGTGGAACACTTTATGCTGGGATTGATGCCATACTTCTTGTGGTTTGGTTTGTGCATGAATATTTTAGGCACAATATTCGTGATTATATATAATAAGCTTTAAATAGTTAAATGACTAGGATATAGTGTATGGTTCAAACAAAGGAATTTAAGGAAATCGTAAAAAAATCTAAATTAATTCTTAAGAAAAATGATGTTGTTAAAGCTGGGATTTTTGGCTCTTTTGCTAAAGGTAAAGCAAAAAAAACAAGTGATATTGATTTTTTGGTACAGTTTAAAGCTGGAAAGGGATTATTTGATTTAGTTAGGTTGAAATATCAACTTGAAGATAAATTAAATAAAAAAGTTGACATTGTTACATACAGATCAGTTCATCCTTTATTAAAAAAAGAAATAATGAGTGAGGAGATTAAAATATTATGAAAGATAGTAAAATTTATTTGAAACATATTCTAGAATCTATTGAAATGATTGAATATTTTACTAAAGGTTTGAATAAAAAGGAATTCTTAGATAAGCCTGAAAAACAAGATGCTGTTGTTAGGAGGATTGAAATAATTGGTGAAGCTGTCAAAAATATTCCTATCTCTTTAAAACATAAGCATTCAGAAATCTCATGGAGAGAAATTGCTGGAACAAGAGATGTTCTTATTCATTCTTATTTTAGTGTAGATTATGATTTAGTTTGGAATATTGTTAGAAAAGATCTTCCTAGATTAAAAAAAGCGATACAGAGAATATTAGATAATTCTAACTAAATAACAGAAATCTTTTTTAATGATTAATGCTGTGGTATCAAGATGCAAGTGAATTTTAGCTTTGATAGTGAAAAAGAAGATGTTGATGAATTAAAGAAATTATATTCTTGGTTAGGTGAGTTAATTGCAAAAAGAGATAGTGCTCCTGTTCCTCAACCTGTGCAACAAAGTGTACCTCAGCCTGTGCAACAAAGTGCTCCAGTTAGTACTAAGTTGAATCCAAATGAGGGTGGTGCAAGTGGTGGATGGCCTCCAAGGTATTCTGAACCTAATATTGGCAAGCCTATAGAACCTGTGCAAGAAAGTGCTCCTACCCCAGAGAATAAAGAAGAAAAGAAAAAACCTTCTAGAACTGCTGGTGGTTGTCGAGTTATTGAGTATGATAAAGAAGTAGAGAATGTTGTTTCTAATCTTTTTGGTCGAAGAAGATAGTTTTATAAAAGATCTATTTTTTCCCTAAACGAATGGTTACTAATCTAAACTCTGATTCAGGGTTATCAGGTGAACAAGCTATTGCTTTGATCCATGTTAGAAGGCATGGTAAAAGGTTAGTTGATACTCGTACTGATATTGCTGAAATGTACCCTAATAAAGGATATCAAGAGATTGCAGAGGAAGTTTTGCCATATCTTTTTTCTAAATACCCTGATGTTGCACAAAGAGCTGTTGCTTATGCTATGAGACAACTAGTTCCAAGAGAAGAATTAAAAGAAAGAACTAAAACTTTTTTAGGAAATCGTCTTGAAAAAATGGTGGAAACCAAATATGGGAAAGAAGGATTTAAAAGTGAAGGTTTTAGTAAACAATGTCAAATGGCTGCTACAAGAAGGCATGAGTTACATGGTGTAGATACTGATGCTATGATTCTAGCAAGAGGAAGAGTTCCTTGGAAAACTGAAGAAAAAATGTATGGAGCAGAAATTGCTGTACAAGATGCATATGTTCGTCAATCAGGCAGATGGGAAGGGTGTACAAATTATGAATTAGTAGCAGAAGATTTGAATAGAGTTTGGCATGATGGCAAACCTGTTAGGTCGGAAATATCTGCAAAGGGTACAATTAGACCATACTTGTTGAGTCTTAGAAGAGAAGGATTATAATTCTTGACTTTCAATTTCAAACTCATCATATGTAGCAAGATCTTCAACAATCTCTGGTCTTAGATTCATTTTTTTAAGATGTTTTGCAAATTTTTTAATATCGTGCCTTTTGCATAGAAGTCTAGGTTTTACTTTGTCTTTGTAGGTTTTGAACTTTAGTTTTTTTACCTGTTCTAGATTATCTCCATAAATTGCTCCTCTGATTAAAGTTCCTTCACCAGTCAAAATATCATACTCTTGCCTTACATTTTTTGCTCTTAGTTTTATTCTGTTCATCATTTGAACTGAATCTTTTAGTTTGGTTGTACAGTAGTGCATTTTCTTTTCAGGGAATGCTTCTAAAAGTTCTAGTGCAAACTCTTCTGAACCTTTGATACCATAAGAAAGTTCATCTCTTGTTTCATAGCCTAATTCTGCTAACTTGTTATGTTTTGCATCTGCATATTCAAGTTCATTTAGGTTGATGAAATCTACTTCTATGCTTTTGATTAATTTTTTAATATCTTTTTTTGGAATTACTGGAATTTCTATTCCTTTTGACATTGTTGTTTTAATGTTAACTTTTTTCCAGAGTTTGTTATCATCTAAGTCAGGGTGAAATCTGATTTCATCCAAACCTGCCTGTTCTAATTTTTTTATTGTTTTTTCATCAACCAGGTCTAATGGTGTGTATAAGTGAATGTGAAAATGTGTTCCAAATTCTTTTTTTAGAAGTTTAATTATTTGTATTGTTCTGTCAAGTTTAGTTAAAGGATCTCCTCCTGTTAAACCTACACCTTTAGATGAGCAGAGTTTTGCTTCTGTTACAATATCTTTGAGGTCTTCAATTGGTCTTTCATTTGCATAGATCACATCCTTGTGAAACTTTTTTTCTGATAAAGGACAGAAGTAGCAGGATTTAGTGCAAACACCTGTTACGAAGACCACTGTTTTCTTTCCCTTTACACAGAGTTCGCATCCTCTTGGAAGTTTGCCATTTGAATAGGATTTAAATTTTGTTTTTTCCATTTACTTTTTCTTCCATCTTGGACCTGAAGCAGTATCCTCAACAATATAACCTTTTTTTAGAAGTTTGTCTCTTATTTGGTCAGACTTTTTCCAATCTTTCTTAAACCTTGCATCTTCCCTTTGTGTGATTAACTCTTCAATCTCTCTAGGTAATTTTTCAAGTTGGATTAGATCCAAGTTTAGTCCTAAAACTCTGTCAAATTCTAAAATGATCTGGTATTTTTTTAAGTTTGATATTTTTTCATTCTTTAACATCTCCCAGACTGCAGCTAATGCTTTGGGCATGTTTAAGTCATCATTGATTGCTGTTTGAAAATCTTCAATATATTTCTCTACATTTTCTTCTTTGCCTTCTTTAGGTTGCTCTAGCATTTCTAGGATTTTATTTTGTAATTTTTTTAGTGCATTTGCAGCACCATCTAAAGATTCAAATGAAAATGTTAAAGGTTTTCTGTATTGTGTTGTTAAACAAAGGTATCTGAAAGCTAATGGATCATAACCTTTCTTTATTAACTTGTTCAAAGTTAAAAAACCACCTTTTGATTTTGACATTTTTTCTTTGTCCAGGATTAAAAATTCTCCATGTAACCAATACTTAACCCAAGGAGTTTTTCCAAAACAAGCTTCTGATTGTGCAATTTCATTTGTGTGATGTACAGGGATATGGTCGATACCACCTGTATGAATGTCAAATTGTTTTCCTAAATACTTTGAGGACATTGCTGAACACTCCAAGTGCCAGCCAGGGTATCCTTCACCATAATCTGATTTCCATTTCATCTCTTGATCTTTAAATTTTGATTTTGTAAACCATAGTACAAAGTCATGTTTATTTTTCTTGTTTGGATCTTTTTCAACTCTTGACTTTGTTTCTGCATTAAGATCTAATCTTGCAAGCTTTCCATAATCTTTTAATTTTGAAGTGTTAAAGTAAACATTTCCTCCTGCTTGATATGTGAAACCTTTTTTTTCTAAAGTTTTAATCATGTCAATTTGTTCTTTGATATGATCAGTTGCTTTAGGCCATTCATCAGGTTCAATTATTGCTAAGTTTTTTAGATCTTTTTTGAACTCTTCTGTGTAGAATTCTGCAATTTCCCAAACTGTCTTTTTTTCTCTTTTTGCTCCTTTAAGCATTTTGTCTTCACCTTCATCTTGATCTGAAGTTAGGTGTCCGACATCTGTTATGTTCATTACATGTTTAACTTTGTAATTATTGAATAAAAGAACTCTTTTTAGAATATCATTGAATATGTAAGTTCTAAGATTACCAATATGAGCATAGTTGTATACAGTTAATCCACAAGCATAGAATCCAACTGTTTTTTTGATAGGAGCAAAAGTTTCCTTTTTCTTGCTCATGGTATTGTATAATTGCATATTATTAATTTAGAAGTTGAGATATATAAAATTAACTAAAAAAAATAAAAAAATTATTCGATCTGTACGATCAAAGTTTTTGTTTGTTGTCCTTCTTCTAGACCACTAATGTCAATCTTACAACCATAGTTACCTAAAGATGAACCTTGATCTTCAACAATAACACCAATTTCTACACCATTTCCAGAATTTAATGTGTATGAAGCTGATTCTCCTTCAAAAGTATCTTGAAACACACAAACTAATTTACTTGTATCAGCACCACTCATACCAATTGGAGCAACACTGGCCTGTACTATGAGCCCATCACTCTGCCCCAGATTATTTATTATCAAACTGGCTGTTTCAGAATCTCCTTGCTCTAAACCTATTTGACTTGGTGAAAGCCCAACAATTTCATCTGTTCCACCAAAAATCTCTGCAATTTCACCTTCACCTCTTTCAAATGCGCCTTCAGTTAAACTTCCTACATCAGTAAATACACTTCTAATCCACACTAAACCAAGTGAAAGAATAGTAATACCTATTACAATAATAATAATTGTAGTCATAGAAAGTTCTACTGCACCTTTTTTATCCATTTTATTATCACCTCTTGAATATTATTGATTATTATAGGGTTGTTTTGTTTTAAATAGTTTTTCATAATTTCAAAAGAAAGCTTTATAAAGAGAAGATGTCCCGCTCTGTTAAAAATTAAAAGGAGATTAATATAAATGGGATATGTAGGAAAAGCACTAGTTGTTGATGATGATATAACATTGGCAAACACTATTGGAGACCAAATAGGGTTCATGGGAATTGAACCAAATGTAAGACTTTCTGCTAGAGAAGGTTTAGAGTATTGGGCACAGGATGGAGAGACTGGATATGTAGTAACAGATCTTCAAATGCCTGGAATGGATGGTTTAGATTTTATTAGAGAATTAAGAGCACAAGGCTATGAAGGAAAAGCAATTCTTATTAGTGGATCAATTGATCTTAGAGAGATTGTTGAAAGAAGAGTTAGATTACAACCATCATGTAAGCCTGATGCAGTTGTTGAAAAACCTTTTAGATTTGGTGATCTACAACGAACATTAGTAGATGTTAGTAAATAAATTTTTATTATTTTTCTTTATAATTTTTTTCTTAAAATAAAAAACTTTAAAAAGCATGTAATCTAAAAACTTTAGTGGAGGGACTTTTTAAATGACATTAATTAAGAGCTTAACATGCAAAGGATTCAAATCATTTGCAAAAAGAACAGAGATTCCTCTATTAGAAGGCTATAATTGTGTTATTGGTTCTAATGGTTCTGGTAAGTCCAATCTTTCTGATGCTATTTGTTTTGTTCTGGGTAAAATGTCTGCAAAAGGACTTAGAGCTGAAAAGTCTGCAAACTTAATCTTTCATGGTGGGAAAAAAGGAAGTCCTGCTAAAGAAGCTGAAGTTAGTATTGTATTTGATAATAATAAAAAAATCTTTCCTACGGATGCAAAGGATGTTGAAATTAAAAGGACTGTTAAGAAAACAGGTCAAAGCACATATAGAATTAATGGTAAAGTTCATTCAAGACAGCAAGTTGTTGATCTTCTAGCACATGCCAAAATTAACCCTGATGGACATAACATTGTTTTGCAAGGTGACATTATTAGATTCACTGATATGAAAACTGTTGAAAGAAGAGAGATTATTGAAGACATTGCTGGGATTTCAATGTTTGAGGATAAAAAACATAAATCTATGAACGAACTGAACAAAGTTCAAGAAAAATTAAATGAAGCTGATATTATTCTTACTGAAAGAGAAAAAACTTTACAGGATTTGAAAAAGGATAGAGACCAGGCTTTGAATTATAAAAGGTTTGAAAAAGATATCAAAAGAAATAAAGCTACTAGAGTTAATTTGGTTCTAAAAGATAAATCATCTAAATTAGATGAGGTTAAGAAAAAGTTTGATTCTTATGAAACTGAGATTTCTAAATTTAACAAAGAGATTGATTCAATTAAAGCTGAGATTAATGAGAAGAAAAAAAGAATTACTGATATTAATCATGAGTTAAGAGATAAAGGTGATAAGAGACAAAGGGAATTGGCTAAAGAGATTGAGGGTATTAAAACTGAAGTTATTAAATCTAATTCTAGGAAAGATGTTCTTGAGAATGAGTTGAGGAAGTTAAAAGAAAGGAAGTTTAGTTTGATTAAGGATGTTAAGGAGTTGGGAAGGAATGTTGAGAAATTTGCAAAGGAGAAGGAAATCCTTACTAAAGAGAATAAAATCTTGATTAGTAAAGAAAATGTTTTAGAGAGTGATATTTCTAATTATAAGAAAGATAATGGTATTGAAGATAAAGAAGACTTGTCTAAAGGTGTTGAAGAGTTAGAAGTTAGGATTGATGATAAACAAAGACAGTTACATGATGCTGACAATAAAAGGATGGAGTTGCTTAGGGAAAAGGATAAGTTGAGTTTTAAAGTTGATGATGCTTCTGAAAGGTTGAAAAAAATAAAAGATCAAAACAAAGAAGAGGTTGTTAAGCTTAAGAAGAATAGAGATGAGTTTGTTGAAGTTACAAAGAAATTAAGTCAATCTTTGAATGAGAGTAGTGTTTTTGCTGTACAATTGTCAACTGCGAGAGAAAAGTTGATGGATTCTGGAGATGAGATGGCTAAGTTGAAAGCTCGTAGTATTGGAATCAGAGAGATGAATGCTGGTGATAGAGGTGTACAAAAAATTAAATCAATGAATCTTGAAGGTGTGCATGGTACTGTTGCTGAGTTAGCTGAAGTTCCAAGTGAGTATGCTATGGCACTTGAGGTTGCTGCTGGTTCAAGAATTAGAAGTGTTGTTGTATCATCTGATTTGGTTGGTTCTCAATGTATTAAGGCTTTGAAAGAGAGCAAGCAAGGAGTTGCTACATTTTTACCTTTGAATAAATTAAGAGAAAGAAAGATTGATAGAGCTTTCTTAAAAAGACCAGGTGTACATGGTTTGGCAATGGATCTTGTTAAACACCAAACAAAGTTTAAGAAAGTGTTTAATTATGTTTTTGGTGGAACTGTTGTTGTTGATGATTTGAGTGTTGCTCGAAAGTTGGGTATTGGTAGTGTTAGGATGGTTACACTTGATGGTGATGTTGTTGAAGTTTCTGGTGCAATGGTTGGTGGTCATAGAAGGAAGACTGGTTATGGGTTTAAAGAGAAAGAAGTTAATTCTGGAATGGTTAGGTTGGAGAAAGATATTGTTAGACTAGAAGATACTGTTAACCTTCTTGAGAAAAAGAAGATGGATAATGATAGAGAGATTATTTCTTTGAGGGAAAGGAAAGCTGTTCTTGAAGCTGAGATAAAAGTTTCTAAGGTGTCTGAAGAAGAGTTGGATGGATTGGAAGGGAGTAAAAAAGATTCTTCTGGAAGATTAAAAGAAGTTAGTAAGGAATTGAATGATTTTGAACAGGATGTTGGTGATATTAATATTGAGATGGAACAATTGAAGAAAGATAGACAAGAATTAAGAGAAAAGTTGATTAAGTTTACTAGTTCTGAATTTAATAATGAGTTGGAGAAGTTTGAAAATAAAAGGATTGGTGTAAAAGAGAATATAATTAAAAATGAATCTGAGATTGGTGCTTTAGGTAATCAAATTGCATTGTATGATAAAGAAAAAGATAAAGCTGAAACAATTTTGAAAGGAAATGAAAAAGATTTTGTAGATTTTACAGAAGAGTTGGAACAATTGAAAGCTGACTTGTCTTCTAATAAAGAAGTTTTGAAATTGAAAGAGCAAAATCAAAGGAAATTCTATGCTGAGTATAAAGGTATGTTTAATGAAAGGACAAAGATGGAGAAAGGTGTGACTAGGTTGGATGGTTCTTTTGTAAGGAATCAAGAAAGAGTGAGATCTGTTGAAGGAAGGAAGAATGATGTTTCTATTAGGAAGGCTGTACTTGCTGGTGAGGTTGAAGGGTTGAATAAGGAAATGGAGCAGTATGAAGGTGTACAGTTTAGAAGAGGTGTTGGGTTGGATCAGTTGAATGTTGAGATAAGGAATTTTGAAAATAGTTTGCGTAGCATGGGTAATGTTAATCTTCGTGCTTTGGAAATTTATGAAAATGTTCATGAAGAGTATCAGAAATTGTTAGATAGGTATGAACAGTTGAAAGTTGAGAAGGAAGATGTGCTTGGTTTGATTTATGAAATTGATTCTAAAAAGAAGGATTGTTTTATGAAAACTTTTAAGTTGCTTGAAAGAAATTTTAAGGAGATCTTTTCTACATTAACTAAGGTTGGTGAGGCAGAGTTGGTTATTGAAAATCCTGATGATATCTTTGATGGAGGAATTGGAGTTAGAGTTAAAATTTCTGGTTCAAAGTATGTTGACATGAAAAGTTTGTCTGGTGGTGAGAAATCATTAACTGCACTTTCATTTATTTTTGCAATCCAAGAGTTTGAACCTTCATGGTTCTATTTGCTTGATGAGGTTGATGCTGCACTTGATAAAAGAAATTCTGAGTTGTTGTCTAAACTGATTGCAAAGTATTCAAATGGTTCACAGTATTTGGTTATTTCGCATAATGATGCTGTAATCTCTGAAGCAAATGCAATTTATGGTATGTCAATGCAGAATGGTGTTTCTAAAGTTGTTAGTTTGAAGATTTAGAATTTATTCCAATTAAAATGTCACCTAAATTTTCTATTATCTTTTTTTGCTCTTGTTCATCAGAAGTTGTCCAGTTAATGAACCTGTGAGCATTGCTCCTGCTTGCTAGTACATGTCTCTGGTACATTGGTATCACTGTTGTTCTAATTTGTCTTTCTACATCTTCAGGAGATCTTCCTCTTTCTTCAACATCTCTCATTCTTCTTCTAGCTAAAGCAACATTCTCTAGAGTTGAGACAAAAAGTCTAGAAGTGTAATATCTCAAAAGATCTTGGTTTACACCTGGACCAGAAAAGAGTGCGTAAAGACCTTCTACAAAAACAACATCTAAATCTGCTTCAACAGGGATTTTATCACCTGGATGGCTGTGTGTTTCAAAATCATATCTTTCATAATCAAAAGCCCTACCTGACCTTAAATTTGCTAGGATTCCTCTCATCTCTGAGAAATTAAGACAGTCAGGATGGTCATAGTTTTTGATGGGATCAAAACAAAGCTCTCTCCTTTGTTCTTCTGAAAGTCTACTCATATCTTTGTAACAATGATCTGTTGAAAAAATGTCTCCAGTAAAGCCTTTTGATGTAAAGTATTCAAGAAGTCTATTTGCAATTGTGGTTTTACCACTGCCACTACCACCTGCAATCGCAATCAGTTTTGTCATGGATTTTGGTTAAATTTCGCAACTTTTATAACTATTTCTAAATTACTGTATGTGTATTGAAAGCCTTCTGATCTAAGAGAGATAATTTAACCTTGAATTTTTTTTCTCAGTTTAAAGAATCTTCTAAAGAATTTAAATTCACTTAGTAAATGAGGTATTGTCCAAAGTATTGCTACAAAACCAATTATGAAAATGTAAACTTTGTAACTGCCTTCATTATCGTTTAGAAAAGGTTGTCCTGTGATTGAATAATAGATCAAGGATATTCCTGCGAATAGTAAAGTTACCGAAAAGAATTTGCTGATTATTTCTTTGGGTTCGTGAACAAGTTTTCTTTCTACAAAGATTAAACTAAAATAATAGAATAAGAATGCTACTATGATTACAATGAAACCTATGTCTATCTCCATGTTTGTTTCTTTGGCTTAATAGTTTATTAGTTTTTTGTTTTAGCTTCTATCCTTGCAATATAAACTGTAACTATTACTGCCATGATTGTTACAACAACTGCGTATACGATCATTGCAGGTACATTACTTTGTTCTCCAAAAACTGTTGCAAATATTGCTTTGATTGTGTCGTTCCATGCTAAAGCTGCAACTAAACCAAAAGCTGCTGTGGTTAGAGCCACTAATTTATCTATAATTAATCTTCTCATAGTTTTTAATTGGTGTCTATTATTTATAAAACTTTTTTATTGTAATTTTTTGAGTTAAATATTTAAACAAGTGTTACCTTAGATAGTTTATGAGAAAAGAAGTGGTGTTGATAGTTTTAGCATTGTTTATGTTTGGTTGTGGTGTTACTGGTGAAGTTGTTTCTGATGAGTTTGGTGGTGGTGGTGGTGTTCCTGATGAAGAGATTGAGTGTATGGAAAATTGTATCAGTCAATATTGTACACTTGGTGATATTGAATGTGCTGAACCCTACACTGATGAGTGTATGATTTCTTGTGGTGCAGGGATGCCTGAACAAACTGAGGATGAACAGTGTGTACAAGAGTGTATTTTAAGAGATTGTGGTGAGTTTGATTGGGATTGTCAGGATGCTGCTATGGCTGAGTGTGATGTTGAGTGTGGTATGTTGGGTGATGCTCCTGATTGGGAAAGCATGGGTGAAGAAGAAAGGTGTATTTCTGAATGTGTGTTTGCTATTGATCCTACTTTAATTTGTGGTTCTAGCTCTGAAGGTGAAACTGGTAATGATGTCTGTCAAACTTGTGCTGATTCTTGTGTTTTTCTTTATGAAGGTCCTTGTTTGACTGATGAAGAGATTACTGAGAAGGAAAGTGAGTGTGAGACTTGTGAGCATTGTTATGGTTCTTTGGTTATGGGAGATTCAGGTGAAGGTTATGAGTGTATTATTGATATTGAGTGTAGTGATGCTTCTTCTGAGTTTGGTGATGATGCTGGCAGTGGTTCTGGGATTGATGAAGAAAGTTATGTTGCTGAAGATAGTAGTGAGGATAATTTTTTTGAAAATGTGCTAAGCTGGTTAGGTGGTTGGTTTTAGTTTTTTATTGTCTAAAATTTAGTTTCTGTAAAGGGTTATTCATAAGCAATGACAGCATTAGGTGCAAATAATAGTCAGCTTGTGTTGTCCCAAATTGAGTACGAATTCTGACTCTATAAACCATAATGTTTATAAAATTACTTGTAAAAAGTAGTACTTAAACCATATATGGGGGTTTTAATGATGAAAAAAACAATATTAGGCCTAATTGTGATGTTATTGCTTTGCGTAAGCTTTGTGGCTGCTGATGGAGATCTTGATATGACCTTGACTAGCAGTTCATTAAGTGGGAACCCTAGCGATAGTGTTACATTTGAGCTGACATTAACTAATGGTGGTGCTGCCACTATTAATACAATAGGAATAACAAGTACTAGTTTAATTTCTGGTGTGAATACAATTACTGCACCAACAATTGCGTCTGTTACAGGATTAGCAAATGGAACTAGTACCACACAGACATACAGCATTACAATACCAAGCACACCCGCTGGTACTTATGTAGGATCAGTTACTGCAACTGATGCTGATAATGTTGCAAACACCGACACTTTAAGTTACTCAGTTGTTGTAAACTCACAAGATGCATTCACTTTGAGTACAGCAAATTTGGATTTTGAAGAAGTTGCTGGAAGAAGTGGAAATGAAGATTTTACAATTACTAATACTGGTTCTACAACCTTGACATCATTTACTATAACTTTAGTTAGTGCTGATGCTGAAGATGAAGCAGGTAAGATTGAAGATGAGGATGACGATGAAATTACATTTACTTTTGCAGGTACACCTACAACACTTGCACCTGGTGCTAGTGCTACTGTAAGTGCTCAAGCTGAAATTGATGAAGATATTGACTTTGGTGAAGATTACTCAGGTACAATTACTGTTGCTGCAACAGGAGTGGGTAGTGTATCTAATACAATGGCTACTGATGTTACTGTTTTAGCTGACATTTGTGAAGAAGGAAAGCAAGGTAATAGTTATGATATCAGTATTGAGAATCCTGACTCTGGTGATGACTACAATCCAGGTGACACTGTTCAAATTGAAGTTGATATTGATAATGATGACAATGAAGAGTTAGAAACTAAAGTTGAAGTTATTTTGTACAATCTAAATGAAGGTAAAAGTGAAGAAACTGTAAAAAGTGATGAGTTTGACTTGAATGATGATGATAGTGAAACTATTGAACTTGAATTAGAAATCCCTTCTGACCTTGATGAAGATGATACATATTACTTGTATGTAAAAGTCTATGAATCTGGTGATGAAGATGAAAACTGTGATTATGAAAGAGTTAGAATTGACATTGAAAGAGAAGAGCATGATGTTCTGATTGAAAGTGTTGATGTTTCACCTACTTCAGGTTTAACTTGTGGTGAAGGATTTACCATGACTGTTGAAGTTGAGAATGCAGGTACTGAAGATGAAGATGATGTTTACATTGAATTGTATGATGGTGATTTAGATGTTTTAGTTTACTCAGATAATTTTGACTTGGGTGACTTTAATGACAATGACAATGACTATAGATTTGTTTACACTTTCAATGTACCAACTGAATTAGATGCAGGTAATTACTATGTTGAAGCTAAAGTTTACTTTGATGGTACTTCTGTTTCTGAATTAGTTTTGGTTACAGTTGATGCTTGTGGCAATGAAGAAAGTAATTCAGGTTCTCCAGCTACAGGTAGTGATAGTGACTTAAGTATTACACTTGATTCAAATATTGAAGCAATGCAAGGTGACACTTTGACTATTCCATTGGTTATTGAGAACGAAGGAAATTCTGATATATCATTGGATATTGAAGTTAGTGACATTACATGGGCTAACCTAGATGGTCTTGAATACTTGAAGACTTTAGGTGCTGATGAAACTACACATGCTTACATCTACTTAGAGTTAGAAGAGGGTGTTTATGGTAAGCATGACCTTGTTGTAACAATCAATGATGAACAGAAAATCGTTTCATTAGACTTTGGAGATGAACCTGTTGAAACTTCTGGTTTTGACTTTGGTGAATTGAACTGGTTATGGATTGCTATTGACATAGTTTTAATATTAGTTGCTTTAGCTTTGTTAGTTGGACTAGCAATGAAAAAGTAAACCTTTTTTCTTTTTTTATTTAATTTTATTCTAAACAATAGTTTTATAAACACCTGTTTAAAATCTTTGAAATATGGAAGAGCCAGTTATTAAAATGCCTGAAGGTTTGAGAGATAGAGTTGAACAAGCTAGAGATGAGTATGCTAAAGTGTGGGAAAAAGTAATGCCTTATTGTGATGAGGATTCTTTTTTACTAAAAAGAGAATGTTTAAGGTTATTGATGGTGTCTAAATTATTAGAAGATGGTGAGGTAGGGTATAGAGGCTTTGCTGAAGAATTGTCTGGATTAACTGAATATGCTATGGAAACTAAACCTTATAGTGCTGCCTTTGATGAAGTTGCTCAAGTTATGTTAGAAGATTTGTTTTCTGGAATTTTAAATAGGTAATAGGGAGATAATTTCTCTAAGATCTTTTTTGTTTATTATTTCATTACAGTATTTTTCTAGTTCAGGATCGTCAGGGCAAAGGCCTATTGTTAGTCCTGCTATCTTTGCCATTCCTATGTCTGCATGATCATGAACTACTACAATACAATCTTTTAGATCTAAGTTGTGTTCAAAGCACAGTTTTTTCAAGACAACGGCTTTTCTATCTGCTGCAAGTGGCCAGTCAAACTCACCTGTTGTTTTTCCATCTTTGAAAAGTAATTGATTTGTGTAAATGTAGTCAATGTCTAGGTCTTTTTGTGCTCTTTGTGCTAGCTTTTTTTCACCTGTGCTAATTATTGCTGTTTTGTAATTGTTTTGTTTTAAAAATTTGAAAAGCTCTTTTGCTCCATCAATGTATTGTATAGAGTTTACAAGTTCTAGAAATGGTGCTTCTGGCTTATCTTTCCATAATTTGCCTACAACTTCTTCAACAAGTTTTGCATAATCTGTTTTAAGATATTTTTTTGTTAATTCAACACCCTGCTCATGAGTGTTGTATTTTTTATGCAGTTCCATCCAAAAGTTAGAATGTTCAAAAATTACTCCATCCATGTCAAAGCAGATTAGTTTCATGTTATAAAATAAGCAGACGCCAGGACTCGAACCTGGGATCAAAGGGTTGCAGCCTTTTGCCTTAGCCGCTTGGCCACGCCTGCATAGACAAAATAGAATTATTTTTGGTTTATAAGATTTGTTGTTAAGGAAAAATACGGACCCAAGGGGATTTGAACCCCCGACTTCTAGCTATCTTCTCAGTTTAGAAGGCTTTAGCGAATGGCAAGCCAAAACTTTACCATTTAGCGCTCTATCCAGACTGAGCTATGGGTCCGTATATTTTAAAGAATTAATATCTTTTATAAATCTATCGACACTAGAAATTTTGCTAGACCAAAGTAACCAAGAGTTATTTGCTTTATCATAATAAGGTCCACCGATACTTATCCCTACACACAGAAGTAAATCTTTAACACCTACTAAAAAACTTCTTGATTTTTGCCTTAGTTGAATAGCAGGTTTCCCCCTATGTTGATATATATTCCCATCACTATCAAAAAGACCTTTGATGAAAAAAGGGATTACCTTTCTGTTCCTCATTACAATATAAGGCACCCTCAAAAGATCATATTTTTCTCCTATTGGCACATCAAACTTCGTATTTAACAAGATAATCAAACACTTAGAAAAAGTACAAACATTATAACAACCATCTCCTAAGTATACTGAAGATTCTATCTGAAAAAGCTTTTTTACTAATTTTTTTGTTTTGTATGCAGTGTGTTTACTTTTAAAACTTATTTGTAAATGAAAAGATCTCCTATTTGAAGATTTTTTACTGATGCTTAAACAACCATCTCCAAGGATTAAGCCTAATAAATAAAATAACTTAGGATTCTTAATACAAGGGAGACAGATAAAATTTCCTCCATTAACATGAATACTCTTTACATTTATTGAATTAATATTCTCCTCCTTACAAATATCAAAAAGATACTTTAATGGTATAGGCCTTTGTTTACATTTCCAATAATAAACTGATCTGTTAGAAACCCCTTTAATAGCCTTAGGATTTAACCCTTGCAATATATAATCAAAAATTTCATCTTGACTAATGAATGAAATTCTCTTTCCACTACAATTGAATTTTTCTAGTTCACTTAGTTTAAACTTCATATTATAATAATGAAAAATTAACTTTATAAGCTCTGCGCGCACAGATGCCATGTCACTCCTTATGTACTCAAACATATATATTCTAACATATTAATACTCCGAAGGAGAATGCAAACCTTATTCTAAATTGTTGAAACAGCAGTCAGCACAAATAAGAACCCTTATATACATCCAAATTTTCCAAAAAAACATGAAAAAAGCAATATTATTACTGATATTTTTACTTATTCCTTTAGCTTCTGCTTTAGAGTATGGTACCGATAGTGCTGATCAAAGCTGGACTACAATTACTTTTGATCAATCATTTGCAACTAGGCCTGTTGTGTTCACACAAGTAAACAGTGACAATGATGTTGATTTTACTGTGACAAGGTTGAGAGGTGTTAATACAAACCAGTTCCAAGTTCGATTGCAAGAGACAACTTATGATGATGGTGTTCATGCAAGTGAAGACTTAGCTTGGTTAGCTGTTGAGGTTAATGAGGTTGGTATTGCAAGAAGTGTTAGGTTAAGACAAAATGATCCTAGCTTTTTTAGACCTTTTAATATATTTAATGGGTTTAGTTCTACTCCTTACTTTTTTTCACAAATGCAAGCTTTTAGAAATGGACAGCCTACTCAAACTGATGTAAGGAATATTAGTGATGCTGGTTTTGAAATGAGATTGGAAGAAACTTCTGATATGAATGGTATTCATCCAAGAGAGGTTGTTGGTTTTTTAGCTTTTGAAGATTTTGCTGATGCTGAATATGATATGGTTAGTGTTAATACTAGTTGGGTTAGTGTTAGTTTTTCTGAAACTTATGCTAGTGTGCCTTCTGTTCTTGCAAGTGTAAATTCTGAAAATGAAGGTGATACTGTTAGTGTTGTTGTTCGTGATGTTACTGAAACTGGTTTTGAAATTAAATTACTTGAAGATCCTGGTTTTGATGGTACACATCTTGCTGAAGATGTTAGTTACTTAGTTTTAGGTGAGGTTGCTGAAAGTTTGAATGTTGCTATTGTTGATACTGGTAGTTCTGGTATTAGTTATATTGAAAGTGCTTTGCAAGGTGAAGGACATAGTACAACTTTGATTAGTTTTAGTAATGTTGCTTCTGATTTAGATTCAAGTTATGATCTGATTGTTTATCCTGGTGGTCAGACTGGTGTTGATGCTGTTTTGTATAATCAGTATCCAGGTATGATTGGTGCTATTCAAGATTTTGTTGATGATGGTGGTGACTATATTGGAATCTGTGGTGGTGCTATTGTTGGTTCTGATGGTTTTGTTTACAATGGTTTGGATGTGACTGGTTATACTTATCAGTTGGATCTTTTAGATGTTGAAGCTACATGGTATTCTGATTGGAGTTATTATGTTGGTAATATGGCTAATTTAAATTTTAATGTTGTTATGGTGCATGATGTTTTGGATGATGCTTTAGGTGCTATTGGTCTTGACTATGCTGGTGGTCCTACTTTAAGTTCTGGTAGTGTTGACATTGTTGTTGAGTATGATGATGAGTTAGTTGCTGTTGGTTATGATCTTACTGGAGAAGGTGCTTTGGCTGTTGGTTCTTATGGTGCTGGTCAAGTTGTATTGAGTTCGTTTCACCCTGAGTACAATGATCAAGATATTTTAATTGGGTTTGTTGATTGGGTTTCTTTGTAGGGTCAGGATTTGTATTGACTGCTATGTTTGCTTTTTTTAATTAATTTTGCTCAATTCACCATGAAGAATTACTGGTTTCATAGCCTTTATCTCTTCTTTATAACTAATCTCAGGAATACCATTTAACATAAAAATTGGAATTTTTCTATCAAAAGCTTTACCCATTTCCATTAACCCACTACCACCAACATAATTTTTAATTCCATTTTTTTCAAAATTTACAACTAAAATTGCATCGGATTGATCAATTTTATTAAAATGTTCTCTAATTAGATCATGCTGTATTTTAGCAAATGCATCTTCCTCAAGTGAAGGATATTCATCCATACTAGGCAAGATAACTTTGTGCCCTAAGGATTCTAATTCCTTCTCTATAGATATTAATCTGTCAAAAAATTTAGAACTTGCACATATAGTAATGATCATTTGTTTAAAAAAAGTTTTAAATTTTATAAATTTTTAGGGTGTTGATTTGTATTGAGCTATGTTTTGCTTAGTGTTTCTTTCATTATTTCTCTTAGATAACAACCAGCTGTGTATCCAAAGTTTTTTATATCTTCTTTTGATTTATCTGCTTCAAATATTCTTGCTTGTTCTGTTACTTCTTCTAATGTTTTGTTATCTTTTGAGTGAAGGTATCCTTCTAAAACTGATGCCATTGCTGTTGCTAAATAACCATGTTCAAGGTATTTACCTCTCCAACTAGATTTTCTCTGTGCAACTTGATATACAACATTTACTAGTAAATCTTGTTTTAGGTCTTCTTCTCTAAGATGTTCCATTAATTTATCAACACTTTCTGTTAATAATTTTAATAAAACTCCATTTCTTATTTGCATATTTGAGAAAAATTTTAAAAAGAGTATATAATACTTATGGTGTTGGCCTGTATTGACTGCTATGTAAACTTTTCAGAATTTATGGAAACCTTTCAGGTTTTCTGAAAATCTTTCAGATTTTTGTGTATTGTTATTATAAAAAATGCTGCCAAATAAGTATTTGAGGTAAAAAAATGAAAAAAACAATATTAATTTTGGCAATGCTACTTTGTACTAACTTTGTAGCAGCAGACGTATTAATAACAGAGATTATGCATTCACCTGTTAACACAGAATCAGATACTGATGGTGAGTGGGCAGAAATATTTAACTCTGGAACAGAAGCAGTTGATCTAACTGATTACAAATTAGATGGTTATAATTTTGATGATGAAGTTTTATCGTCAGGGGAATACTTGATTATTGCAAGAGAATTGATTGATGGTGATGATGAAGACAATGAAAGTTTTGAATGTGTTTATGGTAATTGTAATGGCATGTGGGATGAATCTTTTGGTGCTGTTGATGGTTACTTTTCATTTTCAGCAGAAGACACTGTAGTTCTGTCAAATGGTGAAGAGGTTGTTGACCAAGTGACTTATAGTAACACTAGTGTTTGTATTGAAAGGGTGTCCTTGGATTCATGGGAAGAGAGCAGTGGAACACCGGGCGTTGGCTATATGCAAGAAGATGAAGAGGATGGGATTGTTGTTTATGTTAATGTAGAAAACAATGTTCCTGTTGTGAATGAGTTTAGTATCTTGACTGATGATGCTGAAGATGCTGGTGTTCAAGTTTTGCCAAGTATTACTGGAGAGACAGAAGTTTCAGTTTTAGTGAATGCTAGTGATAGTGATGAAGATATTCAAAATGTTTATGTTACAGTTGGGAATAGAACTTTTAATTTGAGTTATCATAATGGAACTTATAATGGCAGTTTTTTTATGATGAATGAAGTTGCTGGATTTTATTCAGTTAATGTGAGTGTTTGTGATTATGAAAGTTGTGTTGGTGATAGTTCTGATTTTGAATTCTTAGGCATGATTGTTACTTCATTGAATGTGAGTAGTTTAAGTTTTGATGATGGGCAAGAACAAGGTTTTGAAGTTGTAAACTCTGGAAATGTTGTATTAGATTTTGAAGTTTCTGGAACTGATCTTGTCTTTGGTGAAAATACTTTGAGCATTAGTAGTTTTAGTGTTTATGAATCTGAGTGGGTTGCTTTGAGTTTAGATGGAGTTTACTTGGATAGAGATTCTTTGCCTGGGACTAGTGAAGATTTTGCTTTGAAGTTTGATTTGCCAGATGGTACTCGGTCTGGAGATTATCAAGGTGTGATCTCTGTGATAGGTATGGAAAATGAAGGAGTATGATTTGATTAAGGATAATGTAGAATTTATTTTGAGTAAGTATGAGATTAAGATAGGTAAGAAAATAAGAAAAGATATGATGGGAGTTTATTGGAAGATTGGTTTTGAGTTAAGAGATCTGGAGGAAGAAGAGTTGGTTGCAGTGATTCGGAAATTGGTGAAAGATCTTCCAATAACACCTGAGATGCTTGTTTTGAGTTACAGGTTTTACTTGGGTTCTCCTATGTATAATAAAGCTATGAGGTGGGCAAAATGATGAAAATATTTTTATTACTTTTTTTACCATTTATTCTAGGTGTTGCAGTTGCACCAACTAGTTTGAATGGTGGAGGTGAGGTTTTTGTTGTGAATAATATGGATCAGAATGTTGATTATATTGTGAAAGGTGATTTTTTTGTTGAACCTTCTAAATTTAGTTTGAGTTATGGTGAGGTGGAGAGTGTAAAAGTTTCTGGTAGTGGTTCTGGTCGGATTGTTGTGTATGAAGTGTTAGATGATGATGTAAATGTTGTTAATGCTGTTGCTGTAAAGGTTAGTGGTGATAGTGGTGATTTGATTACTGGGAATGCTGCATTGAACTTTGATGATCTTGGTGGAACTGATTATGCTATGTGGGTTGTTTTGGGTATTGTATTTATTGTTGTTGGAATTGTTTTTTGGAAGAAGAAGGGCTGGCAGTGGGTTGTTAAGAAAGCTGAGTGTTACTTATTATATATAAAAAGTAGGTTTAAAGAGAAAGACTTATAAATATATATAAAATAAGTAATACTATGATAATCTATGGTCCGCAAGGAGAAAAAATGAGAAAATTGAAAGAAACAGAAGAAATATTAGAGCAAGTTTCAACTAAGCACTGCTTTATTACTGGATCTTATCTTTATAAGAAAAAATATAGGGATATTGATATGTTTGTAATCACAAGATCAAAAAAAAAGTTTAAAGTGAGGAATAAGAAAGCAAAAATTAGTTTTATTGATTTCAATGATTTACATTCTCTCTTTTATCATTCAATATCTAAGAGTTGTGTTTCTAAAGGAGTTTTACCTAAAAAAGATTTGAAAGTTACTATTTCTGATTATTGGCAAGTTGTTAATGAAGCAGTTCCTACCATTATGAATAGGAAGAACAAATATCACAAAGATATTAGATTTTTAGTGCTTTATACTGAATATTTTAGAACAGGAGAAGTGTTGGATACCTTTCAGTTAGATTCTAAGATAAAGAGTTTTAAGAATTATAAAGAGATTTTGACTTATATTGACAGAGAAGTACCCTTAGTGATTAATAAAAAGATTAAAAAATCTTATTTAAGAAGATTCTTTTATACTCAAGCTGGTTTTTACAAAGGTATTAACTACAAAGCACAGAGGTTTTTGTATGAATTGAGTCATAAAATAACAAGAGGTGTTTATTGTGGTTGAGATAGGAGAGTTTAAAGAGAAGGTTAAAAGATCATTAGAACAAGATTATAATATGGAGTTTTTAGGTAAAAACTTTGACATAGTTGTTGGTTTGTTAAGTGAAAGTAAAGCTGAAAGGATATATTCTTGGATTTCTGAGGTTGTTAATCAAAATATTCAACCTATCTTAGTCGGTTCTAAAAAGCCCTATAAAGAATGGGCAATAAATCAATTACTTGTTTTTCGTTATCCATTCAATGTGAAAAATACAGAATATAGGATTTTATTTGTTAAAGTTAAGAACTCTGTCTATGTTGAATTTCATTTAGGAGACCACAAGTATTATGATAAGGTTAGGAAAGATCTAAGCTTGAAGAAAAGTAGTTACTAGGTAAGAGATTTTAATCTTCTTTCTTTAGGAACCATGTTCCTTAGAGTGTTTTTTACCACTCTTCCACAGCCTAGAACATCTTTGTTGTGTTTTATTATAACATATGCTGTTTCGTGCTCAAATGGAAAGTCTTCGCCCTTTACCCAATGTTCCATTTGTTCTTTGTTTAGTTGAATTATGTTTTTTGTTGGTTCAATCATTTGTGAACCTTCTATGCTTAATCTAATGCCATCAATTTGTCTTTTTGCGAAATACATTCCTAAATTGTTTACTCTCAACCTTTTTGTATCTAATTCTGCATATTTTTTTGATATTAAGAATATTTTGTCTTTGTTATTCTCTAAGAAACCATAGTCTAGCTTTTTTTTGTTTCCAAACTGTTCTTCTAATTGTTTGTAAATTGCTTTGATTTCTCTAGAGTTGAGTATTTTCATGGTTTAGGGGAATGTACAGATATATTTATATATTGCTATTAGTTATTTATTGATATGAAAGATCTTATCTTAAAGTATGCACTTGCTAATGCTGTAAAGTTCAATGGAAAGGCTAATCCTGGTGCTGTTATTGGTGCTGTTTTTGGTCTTGATCCTGAGTTGAAGAAAAAAGCTAAGGAAATTGGGCAGGAAGTTGCTAAAGTTGTTAAGGAAGTTAATGCTATGTCTTTAGATGATCAAAAAGCCAAGTTAGATTCTTTGGGTGGGGTGGAAGAGAAGAAGAAAGTGCTGAGAGAAGGGTTGAAGCCTTTGCCAAATTTGGGTAAGAAGTTAGTAATGCGATTTGAGCCATCACCATCTGGTCCTTTGCATATTGGGCATGCTTATGTTGGTTCTTTGAATGCTGCATATTGTAAGGAAAATAAAGGTAAGTTTATTGTTCGTGTTTCTGACACAAATGCTGATAATATTTATGTTCCTGCTTATGAGCAGATTAAACAGGATGCTGAGTGGTTGTGGGGTGACATTGATTATTATATTCAGTCTGATAAAATGGATACTTATTATGAGTATGTTGATAAGTTTTTATCCAAAAATGCTATTTATGTTTGCACTTGTGAAGCTGAAGCTTTTAGAAAGTTGATTAATGCTAAGGAAGCTTGTCCTTGTAGAGATGCAAAAGATCATGTTGCTCGGTGGAAGAAAATGTTGGATGGAAGTTTTAAGCAAGGTGATGCTGTTGTTAGGTTTAAATCTTCTGTTGATGATAAGAATCCTGCAATGAGAGATTTTCCTTTACTTCGAATTAATGAATCTGAACATCCTAGACAAGGAACAAAGTATAGAGTTTGGCCTTTAATGAACTTTTCTGTAATGGTTGATGACTTGACCACTGGTGTTACACATAGTATTCGTGGAAAAGATCATGCTGATAATGAAAAAAGGCAGAGGATGATGTTTGATGTTCTTGGTGAGAAAGCTCCTGAATCACTTTTTGTTGGTAGAATTAATTTTGAAGGGTTTGAAGTTAGTTGTTCTAAAACTAAAGTTAAGATTGAGGATAAAAAGTATACTGGTTGGGATGATGTTCGGATACCTTTTATGCCTGCTTTGAAAAGAAGAGGGTATCAACCTGAAGCTTTTGTTAAGTATGCAGTTGATGTTGGTGTAAGTTTGAATGATAAGAGTGTTCCTATTAAAGAATTTTTTAAAGTTATTAATAATTTTAATAAAGAGATATTAGATCCTATTTCTAAAAGGTTTTTCTTTGTTGAGGGTAGTTCTAAGGTTAAGATCAAGCATTGTTTGAAAGAAGTTTCTGTTCCCAACCATCCTGAGAAGGATTTGGGTAATCGGAAGCTTGGTTTAACTGAAGAGTTTTATGTTAAGGATAAAATTGGTAAAGGTGTGTACAGGTTTATGCACTTGTTTAACTTTAGTGATTTAAAGTTTGTTTCTGCTGAGTATGATGCTGAATTAAAGGCTAAGATTATACATGCTGTTCCTGTTGAGGGTGCTGTTGATGTTGAAGTTTTAATGGATGATGGTAAAGTTTTGAAGGGAAAGGGTGAAAAAGCTTTGACTGCTCTGTCTGAAGGTTCTGTTGTTCAATTCGAGAGGTTTGCATTTGTTCGTCTTGATAAGAAAGGTGAAACTTTGAGGTTTGTTTATACACATGGTTAAGATTAGATTTTCTAAGGTTGAATTAAGAGACCTGTTTAAAGCTTGGGTAATTATTTCTATTGCTGTTGGAATTGTGTTAACTGGTGGTGTGCTAGGTTTGAAATTGTTTACAAATGTTTTACTTGCTGCACTTACTGTTGGGATTGGTTTTTTGTTTCACGAAATGGGGCACAAAATTGTTGCACAAAAGTATGGCTGTTTTGCTGAGTTTAGAGCTGACAATTATATGTTGCTCTTAGCTATAATAACTTCATTCTTTGGAATTGTGTTTGCTGCACCTGGTGCTGTTTGGATATCTGGACATGTTGGAAAAAATAGGAATGGTAAGATTGCTTTAGCTGGACCTGCAACTAATATTGGATTAGCTGTTATCTTAGTTGTTTTGAGTTTCTTCTTTGATGGTGGATACATTGGTAAAATCATTTCTTTAGGTCTGTTGATCAATGTTTGGTTAGCTTTGTTCAATTTATTGCCATTCTGGATTTTGGATGGGAAAAAAATTCTTAGTTGGGACAAAACAGTTTACCTTATTACTTTAGGTTTAGCTATTGCACTTTTTGTGTTAAGATATTTCCTTCCTTCTGTTATGACAGTCGCAGAAATCATAGGGTAAAGTATTTAAAGTTAAAACCCCAGATATAGACCATGTCTGTGATGAAAGCAATAAAGGGGTTTAATAGATTAAAAAAAATAGCTAATGTGTTAGTTTCTCAAGGGTTGGATGTTGTTGTTGAAGGTTTTAAGATAAATTCCTATGTTTCTTTTGATCAAAAAATAAAAAAGAAAAGAAATGCAGCATTATCACATGAAATTCCAGTCAGGTTAAGAAAGGCAATGGAAGATATGGGTGGTGCTTATGTGAAGCTTGGACAGTTGTTAGCTTTAAGACCTGATTTGATTCCTCAAGAGTATTGTAAAGAGTTTGAAAAGTTATTAGATAATGTTAAGCCTTTTCAGTTTTCTTCTGTAAAAAAGATTATAGAAAGTGAACTTGGCAAGCCTATGAGTAAAGTATTTTCAAGTTTTGATAAGAAACCTATTGCTGCAGCTAGTGTTGGACAGGTGCATAAAGCAAAGTTGAAAACAGGGCAAATCGTTGCGGTTAAAGTTCAAAGGCCAGGTATAGAAGAGGTTTTTGAGACTGATATTGATATTTTACATTATTTAGCAAGACAGGGTGATAAGCATTTCAAGGAATTAAAACCTTATAGACTTATTCAGCTTGTAAAGGAGTTTGAAGAGTATACTAAGAAAGAGTTGAATTATCAGGTTGAAGCAAAAAACATTGAATTCTTTTACCAAAAAGAGAAAGTTAAGGGTGTAAAGATTCCTAAAGTGTATTGGGATTATACAAAGAAGAAAATTATTGTTATGGAGTTTATTGAGGGAAGAAATGTTATGGATTGTTTGAATGAGTTGAGTAAAAAAGAAAAAAAGAAAATTTCTAGAGAGATTCTTGATAGTTTAGGTAGGCAAATTTTGGAATATCATATGTTTCATGCTGACTTACACACAGGGAATATATTTTTAATGAAGAATAAAAAAGTAGCTTTCCTTGATTTTGGTATTGTTGGAAAAATGTCTCCCATTATGAGAGAGGTGATGGAAGAGATTATGGTTGGTTTTGTTAAAAAAGATATTAATCTAATTGTTCGAGGGTTGATGGACCTAGGTACTTTTGAAGGTGATGTTGATGAACAGAAGTTTACAGAAGAATTGTATCAAAAAATGCATTCATTTTATGGAATTGAATTGAAAAAAATCAATGTTGCTGATTTTTATACAACTGTTATGACAATTATTAGAAAGTATAACATGCAATTGCCAGATAATTTTGTTTTGATTTTAAAAGCTCTTGCTACAGGTGAAACTGTTGCAAGAATAATTGATCCTGATTCTAATTTTGTTGAAATTACTAGAGGACATGTTGAAAAGATTATAGAAAGGAAAAAAGATCCAAGAAATATTTATGATACAATTAAGAGCCATAGTTATAGATGGGGAAATACTCTAAAAAGATTTCCGCAAGATTTAAGAACTTTAATGCACATAGTAAAAACTGGAGCGAAAGTTGATGTTGATATTAACCACAAAGAGGTTGATGAGTTAACACATGAGATTGGTATTTCAAGTGATAGAGTAACACTTGGATTGATCATTGGTGCATTGGTTGTAGGTGCATCTTTAGTAATGTTGGCTGGAATTGGGCCATTTATATGGGGTGTTCCTGTTATATCATATGGAATGCTTTTTGTCATAATCATACTATCATTTGGTTTGGTAGTATCAATATTGAATGAAAAAAGAGGGGGATAAAATGAGAAAAAAAGTTAAAAAAGAGGTAAAGAAAGTTGGTCGAGTTGGAATTGGCCTAGGTTATACTTTAAAAGACAAAATGGGTAGGCTTGTTAATAAGCTTGCTAAAAAAGGTAAAGAGAAAGAGCCTGCAGTGAGAAAAAAGGTAAAGATGGGTAGTAAGAAAGCTTTAGCAATTTCTAAGAAAAGTTTGACTATGCTAGAGAGAGAGTTAAAAAAGTTAGAGGCTGAAACTAAAAAGTTAAGAGCTAGAGCTAAAAAAACTGTTAAGAAGAGAATTAAGAGGAAGACTGTTAAGAAAAAGCCAGTTAAGAGAAAAGCTAAGAAGAGAGTTGTTAAAAGAAAAGTTAAGAAGAAAACAGTTAAAAGAAAGGCTAAGAAGAAAGTTGTTAAAAGAAAAGTTAAGAAGAAACCTGTTAAAAGGAAAGCAGTGAAGAAAAAGACAGTTAAGAGAAAGGCTAAGAAAAGAGTAGTTAAGAGAAAAACTGTTAAGCGAAAGAAACGAAGATAGTTTTTATTTCTTTTTTATATTTTATTATTAGGGTGGTTATACCGATGATAAACATTGCTAGTGATGACCACTGTCCTATGCTCAAAGCTAGGTAAAGTGTGTCTTCTCTGTAAAAATCTATTAGAAATCTGCCTAAGCCTAACAAAGCCACCATTGAGAAAAATATAAATCCTGGTTTGTGGTGCTTTCTCGAGAGTAAAATTAATACTCCTGCTACTGCAAATCTCTTTAGAGCTGAGTAAATTTGTACTGGATGTCTGCATTGAGAGTCTCCAAAGTCAACACACCATGGCAAAGAAGTTACTGTGCCTGGAAGTTCTGCATTTATGAAATTAGCTATCCTGCCTAGAGCCAATACAATTACTGCTGGTATAGATACTAGATCTGCTGCCTTTAATAGAGAGATTTTGTATTTTTTGCAGAAAAAGTATCCTGCTACTAATGCTCCTATCAGTCCACCATGGAATGCCATTCCACCTTCCCAGATGTAAAGAATTTTGATTGGATCTGCTAAATAATAAGCTGTTTCCCAGACGAGAACATGAAATAATCTGGACCCCAGTATTACACCAAGCATTAGGTAAAAAGAAAAGTCATAAGCTTGGTCTTTTGTCAAGTTTATCTTATTTCTAAATTTTACTAGCCAAATTGTCAAAATTATGAATCCTAGGATGTATACCAAACCATAGTATCTTATCTCTAAAGGGCCTAGATTTAGTAGTGTTGGATTAAGGTTGTGGATCCACATGGTGCTTATAGGTTTTTAGAGATTTATAACCATTTCCCCTCGAGAAACATAAAGTTTAAAAACTCCAGAGTCTCATAAATAGGTATTGACCGTGAGGGGTGATATAAGAATGGCAAAAATCGTAGAAAAATGCGGAATAAAAAGAGAGGCTGGTTATCTTTATTTCTTAGACAAGAATGGAAATGTTGCAAGAGTAAAGATGAAAAGACCTGGTATGAAAGGCAAACCTAAACAACAAGTATTAGTGAAGTGTAAAGTAAAAAGAGAAGCTGGCTACCTATATTACATTGACAAAAAAGGAAATGTATGTTGTGCAAAAATGGCACGTGGTGGAAAGAAGAGAAAAAAGAAAGCTAAGAAAAAAGTTGTGAAGAAAAAAACAGTTAAAAGAAAAGTTAAGAAAAAAGCAGTAAAGAGAAAAGTGAAAAAGAAAGCTGTTAAAAGAAAAGTTAAGAAAAAAGCAGTGAAGAAAAAAGTGAAAAAGAAAGCTGTTAAGAAAAAAACTGTTAAAAGGAAAAAGAAAAGATAAATTTATTTCTTTTTTATTATTTTTTTTGTTTTTGGTTTTTCTTCATATTTTTTTGTTCTACAACATGGCATTATAGTCACCTCTAGTTACATTCTATTCTAAATATTTAAAAAAGTTTGGCAGAGACACAAGGCTCTTTTCACCCCATATAAACATTTACTTAATACTTCTCTTGTTTCAAATATTATTTCCAAAAATGCTAATTCAAATGACTCTGTTATCAGAGTAAACTTCTAGTTCCAAAATCTTGTTTCAAATCCCTTGAATCTCTCTTGCCTCTTCGGCGTATAATTAAAAACTGCCCCACTACTTATTTAGAGGGGGAGGAAGTTTAAATATGTTTGGGGGAAAGGCTTTTAAACAGAACATATATTCTCTAGTACATGTTAGATTCAGTTAGATTATCTGGAAGTTAGTATTCTTGTTTTAATATAATTAGGAGGTTCTATTATGAAAGTTCAAGATTTTAAATGGAAAAAAGGAATAAAAGTTAAAGAAATGGTGGAAAGCTTTGGAAACCTGGGGTTCCAGAGTATAGAGTTAGCAAAAGCTTCAGAAGTTATTGTAAAAATGAAGAAAAATTCAGCAAAAATATTCTTAACATTCACTTCAAACATGGTGACCAGTGGTTTAAGAGGTTTCTTTGCTCAGATTGTTAAGTTAGGTATGGCTGATGTTCTTGTTACAACTGTTGGTGGCTTAGAAGAGGATATTATGAAAGCTACTGGTGCAAAGTTTGACATTGGTAAGTTTGAGGCTGATGATGTTGAATTGCATGAGCAAGGTGTTAACAGAGTTGGTAATTTGTTTATCAATACTGAAAGTTATATGAAGTTTGAAGATTGGATTGGTCCTGTATTACAACAATTGTATGATAAGAAAAAAAGATGGGCTGTATCTGAGTTACTAAAGGAGTTAGGGCTTTTGTTAGATGATGAAAATTCTATCTTGTATCAAGCTGCAAAGAATGATGTTCCTGTTTTCTGTCCTGCAATTACTGATGGTGCTTTTGGATTTCATTTATACTTGTTTCAGCAAAACCATCCTGATTTTGTTGTAGATGTTGTGCAAGATTTTGGGAATATACTTTTGTGTACTTCTCATGACGAGAAAAAGGGAGTTATTGCTCTTGGTGGAAGTATTTCAAAACATCATGCTATTTTGTGCACTTTGTTGAATGGTGGTGCTGAATTTGCTGTGTACTTGACTACTGCACACAAAACATCTGGTTCAATGTCTGGTGCTACTACAAACGAAGCAAAGTCTTGGGGTAAAGTTAAAGATGATTCAGACATAGCAACTGTTATTGGTGATGTAACCTTTACATTTCCTTTGGCAATGATTGGAGCTTTAGAACAGTTAGATGAGGAAGGTTTGTTGAATGGCTAAGTTTATTTTATCAAAGTCAAAAGCAATTGAACAGTATAACAAAGCTAAAGAGTTAGCTGACATTGTGTCTTACAGTTCTAAAACTAATCCAGATGTTACACCTATCTTAGAAGCTGAAACTGATGCAAAGTTTAACATTCACACCATTAACGAGCTAAAAAGAGTCAAGGATAAGTCTAGAGTGTATTTCTTAGCGCAAGGCTGGAGTCAGGAACAAATAAAGTCCCTACTTAATCAAGGAGTTTCTAAATTTATTGTTGATAATGAAACTGATTTAGATACTTTTCTTGAGTGTGATGTAAAAGATGTTGAATTATTGTTAAGAGTGAAACTTAAAGAGAGAACTTTGAAAACTGAGAGATATTTTGTTTTTGGTATGGTTTCTGCTGTTGTTAGTGAGAGGATTAAAGAGTTGAAAGGTAAAGTTAAAACTTTAGGTATACACTTTCATAGAAAAACACAGAACATGGCTGAGTGGAATTTGATTCCTGAGATTTCTGGTATGTTTGAGCCTGATGTTTTAGAAGCAATTGATGTTCTTGATATTGGTGGTGGTTTGCCTTCTGTTTATGCTAATACAAATGTTAAGGTGTTTAATTCAATTTATGATAAGATTAAAGAGTTGAGAGCTTGGTTGAATGAAAAGGATATCAAGTTGATGATTGAACCTGGAAGATTTATCTGTGCACCTTGTGTTAAGTTGGTAACTAAAGTTGTTGCTGTTTATGAGAATAATATTATTGTTGATGCTTCTGTGTATAATTCTGATACTGATGCTTTTGTGGTTCCTGCTAAGTTGCTTGTTGAAGGTGAGGGTTCTGGTCAGGCTTATGTTATCAAAGGTGTGACACCTTGTAGCATGGACATTTTTAGGTATAGAGTTTATTTATCTGAAGTTAAGGATGAGATAGTTTTCTTGAATGCTGGTGCTTATAATTTTAGCACTGACTTTTGTGATCTTGAGAAGTTGGAGACTGAGGTTGTTAATTAGCTCCATCTAGATAAGGTTGAACCTGAGTTTCATAAAGAGTTAAAACTGTTTCTCGTAATGGAAGATCATATACTAATGATGATGCAGCTTCTTCTAATGGGCTTGATTTAAAGTATCTTAAAATCATCTCTTTTTTTTGAGGATCCTTATCCAAAAGGTCAAATACCTCTCTATTAGAATCAGCCCTTATACTAGCTCTGTTTCCAGTAGAGCATAATTCTGAAGAGACATCTAATGCCATTAAAAGAATGAATTCATCCACATATTCAATAATATCATTTGTATGGCAGTATCTCACTATCTCTGTAGCACTTCTTGTTGCTTGCTCTGTAAATTCTCTTGTATCCATAATATTTTGTTTTCTGTAAAAGTATTTAAATTTAATTGTAATAGAGAGTTTTATAAACAAACCTTATTTTTTTATGCACATGAAAATATATGTTAAAACCTTTGGATGTACTCTGAACAAAAGAGATTCAGAAAATATTAATGGTGTGTTAGCTAAGGCTGGGTTTAGCTTAGTTGATGAATCTGAAGCTGATGTTGTTATTGTAAATTCATGTGGTGTTAAGTCTAAAACACAGAATAAAGTGGTTTCTTATATTAATTCTCTTGACAAGGATGTTTATGTTGGTGGTTGTTTGCCTCGGATGTTGGATTTGAAAAAGTTAACACCAAAAGTTAAAGGTTATTTTGATACAAATTCTATTTTGAAAATAGTTGAACAGATTAAAGAGAGTGTTTTTGAGAATTTTTGTGATGAAAAAGAGAGTAGGATTGGTAAACCAATTGTTAGAACTGATAAAGATGTTATGATTATTCCTATTTCTTCTGGATGTTTGGGTAAATGTAACTATTGTTCTGTTCGGTTTGCTCGAGGTAGTTTGAAATCTTATTCTGTAAAAGATATTGTTAAAGAGGTTGAAGATAATGAGTTTAAAACTTTGTATTTGACTTCACAAGATTGTGGTTGTTATGGTTTGGATATTGGTACTGATTTGGTTTCTTTGTTGAAGGAAGTTGTTTCTGTTGATAAGAAATTTATAGTTAGAGTTGGTATGATGAATCCTGAGCATGTTTTGAAAATGTTAAATTCTTTGGTTGCTTTGTATAAGAATGAAAAGGTTATGAAGTTTATTCATATTCCTGTGCAATCTGGTTCTGATAAAGTGTTGAAAGAGATGGGTAGAAGGTATTCTGTTGAAGATTTTAAGAAAATTGTTACAAAGTTTAGAGAGATTGAAGGGATTTCTATAAGCACTGACATCATTGTTGGCTATCCTACAGAAAGTTTGCAAGACTTTGAGGAGACTAAAGAGTTGTTAGCTTGGTTGAAGCCGGAAGTGCTTAATGTTTCTAGGTTTGGTTCTCGGCCTGGGACTGAAGCTAGAAAGTTAAAGCCTTTGGCTTCTCAAGAAGTTAAGAGAAGAAGTAAAGAATTAAACTAATTCAGTCAGGGTTTTATATATTGCATCTGATAGTCTTCCTTCACTAAAAGAACTAACTACATCAGCATGTTCTTGAAAACTTTTATCTAAAGGTGCCTGTCCAACTACAACCATACAACCCTTACCCTGTTTTCTTCCATAATGAATTTCTGCAAGCCTATCTAAACTAGAAACTTCACCAGGCTGTGGAACATACACAGCAACATCAGAAACAAGATAAGGTCTTAAATCAGAATTTGGATCAGTAGCATTAGGAATAATATGACGGCCAGGATCAGTTGTACAACCTGAAGGCATTAAAGTCTCATATGCTGTAAAGCTAAAATTTCCTCCCCTATCTAAAGCTCCTAATTCTCTTACTGTAGCTCCTTCTAAATCTTTATCGCCAATATGGATCAGAACCTTTGCTTTATTATCTGTCATAATATACATAACAAAACAAACCTCTTTTATAGATTGTTATAGTAGAAAATAGAAATTAAAAAAGAAAAATTAAAGTTTTTTCAATGCTGCATCACCATCTGTCATGTTTTTCCAAGCTAAGTTAAACATGTTTGATAGTGCTTTTGCAAAGTATGGTGTGTTTACCCAAACTCCAATGTCGTATGTAGGGTGCACTTCTTGGTCATCCATAACCATGAAAACTAATTCATTGTCATCAACAACACAGAACCTTGCAGACAGATCACCTTTTACTGATTTAACTTTTGCAAAACTTAAAAGATCTTTTGCAACATCTGCACAGTCAGCATCTAATGGTGCTGCAATTCTAACATCAACACCTTTTTTTGTAAGTGCTTGTAGAGTTGGTTTAAGTGCTTCAACTTTTCTAGTTAAACCTTTTGAAGTGGTCATTAAAAATACAGACTTCTTTGCACTCTTTAACATGGTGTCCATATGAGTGTAAACATTGTGTCTACCTCTTAGTGCACCAGATAAATCTGAAGGTTCAACAAATTCAATACCTTGTTTGTGTAACACATCAAGTTCTTTAAGAAGGTCAGTACCTTTCATCTGATCTAATTTTCTAACATTATTTTTTGCATCTTTTTGTACTAACTTTTTTGCTCTTTCTACAACTTCACCAGGTTCAACTGCAATATAATTAATAGGCTTACCTAATTTCATTACAACAAAACCTTTTTTCTCTAAGCTCTCAAGCACATCATATGCTCTTGACCTTGGTACGTCACCAATTTCTGACAACTCTCCGGCTGTAGAAACACCTCTTGAAAGCAATGCTGTCCAAATTTTAACCTCATATAAGTTAAGATTAAACAGTTGCCTCAATTTATTTAAAAATTCTTCTTTAACAATCATTTTTTTAACCCTCCTTAAGGGATCCCCCTTTTTTATAACTGTTCAATAGATGTTACGATTTACTCCACGTAACAGATAACGATAAGAATGTTTAGTATTTAAAGTTATCGTAAATTTGACCAAACTATTCGATTATTTATTCCTTCCCCTCTGTAAATTATATAATTTTTTCACTTCTGATAGGGTACTAATGTCTGAAACTCCTTTATCATCCCTTAATCTGTGCACTCTTGGAAACCTTAAAGCATAGCCTGAAGAATAGGTTGGACTCTTTTGTACCTCTTCATACATGATTTCTACTACAACCTTTGGTTTCACTTTAACTGTCTTTCCTTTTTCACTTAGAATCAATGGCTTAAGTTCTTCTGTAAGTTCATGAAAGCTTACACCTTCTTCTATTTTTTCTTTTATTCCTGTCCCAACCTTTCCCATATCTAATAGTTTATCACCATCTCTGCAAGCTAATGTAAAAGAAGCTAACCATTGTGATCTTTTACCTTCTCCCCAATCTGCTGCAGTGATTACTAAATCTAAAGATTCCATTACAGGTTTTATTTTAACACCATAACCAACTCTTTTACCTGGTTTGTAAATCCCCTGAATACTCTTCATCATCACACCTTCATGACCTTTGTCTAAACAATCTCTGTAATATTTTTCTGCTTTTTTTGGATCATCAGTTATCAATTGTTCAATTAACTCTATTACATCTTTCTTATCTTTGACAATTGCTTTTATTTTTTTTCTTCTTTGTTCTAAAGGGGTATTAATTAAGTTTTCACCATTTATTTCCATTGCATCAAAAATGTTTACTACAACAGGTAATTCCTTTACTAATCTTTGAATATCATGTTTTCTTTTAATCCTTTGAGATATTTTTTGGAAAGAAACAATTCTTTTAGTTTTATTATCAATACCAATAATCTCAGCATCTAAAATAAAGTCCCAGGATTTAGTGTTCTCTTTTACTGCCCTTACAACATCTGGAAATTGTTTTGTTACATCTTCTAATCTTCTTGTATAGAGAGCGATGTTATCTTTATTTCTATGAATTTGCATTCTAAAACCATCAATCTTTGGTTCAATCATTGCTGGTTCTCCAACAACTTCAAAACCTTCTTTTATGCCTTCAACTTTTGTGTACAACATTACCTTGATTGGTTTTCCAACTGTAAGTGTTAATTTTTTTAGTGCTTCTGGACCCTTTTGATCTAAAGTCTGTACTATTGTTCCAAAGTCTGTTGTTACATCAAATGCATTTTGTACTTCTTGAACATAAGAATTGAATTTTTCTCTTCCATCTTTTGTTTCTTTTTTATCTCTGTCCTCAGTAATTCCTTCTACTCCGGGATAATATGTCCAAACTAATGAGTCCCTTACCATTGAATCTCCAACACCAGTTCTTAATTCTTCTAAAACTGTTCTAACAATATATTTTGCTTCTAAAGCTGAAGCTGAACCTAAAAGTTCTGCAATTAAAGAGGTTTTTCTGTTTACAGTACCTTGTCCTTCTAACTCAGTAAGCTTTTTTATGTTATCTATTACTTTTTTTAGTGTTAATTTTGTTGAAAATAAAGACACTTGTTTTTTGTTCTCTGTTAATTCTTCTGCTGCAAGGCCCAAGTCTCCTTTGTTTGTCCAAAGGTTTTCTATTTCTTTTGTGTTTGCTCCTGTTGACTTTGCAATTGCTTTTACTAAAAGTTTTGAACTCATGCCTAATTTTCTTTCATCCCATTGTGGAAAAACTCTGCCTTGTAAAAGGTATATTATGTTTTTTAGATCATCTTTATGTACTGATTTTAAGAAATTTGAGATAATTCCTGTTTTTTCTATTCTCTTAGAAGTGGATTCTAACTGTTTGTAAATATCAGCTAATTTAGAGTATAACATAGAAAGATTAATAAATTCGTAAATATTTAAATGTTGTTATGGATCTTGGAGGGTATGTTGCTATTCTTGTACTTGCTGCTATAGGGGTGGCTATATTCTTTATTTTAAAATGGATTGGTGGTGGTGCTTTGAAAGGAGCAAAAGGTGTGGGGGGAGGAGTTAAATGGTTAGCTAATAGTGGAAAAGATCTTTTGAAAACTAGTATGAAAATTAAAGGTAGAACAGGTTCTATTCAAGAAAAAAGCAAATCTAATATCTCACTATTAGGAGAATTAGGTAATATAGCACAATCTGTGAAAAAAGGAGAAGCTGATCCTAAAGAAATTGATAAACATCTTGAACAAGTCAGTGAAAATTCTCAAAAACAATCTAATGATATAAATGAAACTATCAACATTGAAGTGAATGATGTAGCAACAATTGAAGCAATGCAAGCTAGAGCTGGTCAATTAGAAGAAGAGATTAATCAAGTTGAAGAGGAAGAAAAAGCAGCTGGTGGAGAAGAGGATATTGCAGTTGATGAACAACTAAAACAAAGAGTTTCTAAACTTAATACTGATTTGGGAGATCTAAAATCATTAAAAGAAAATAGGCATGGTGAGCTTGTTGCTTTACAAACTTCTTTAGCCACAATTAATGAAGAGATTAAAAATATTCAAGCTGAAAGAAAACAAACCCAAAGTGTTTTTGAAAATGAGAGAAAAAATTTTGATCATTTGTTCCTTGAAAGAAAAAAATGGAAAAAAAATAAACTAGCAGAAATTCAAAAAAAGATTACTGCAGTGTCTCAAGGAGAACAAAATTCTGCAACTCAACAATATTTATCTACATTACAAAATGAACTTGCCCTTGTTGAATCCTTTGTAGGAGATTCTCAAGCTGAAAATTCTGAAGAACTTTTCAATAAAGAAGCAAATATGAACCCCACTTTATGTAACCAATTCATGGAAAGTTATAAAACATTTATTAGTGCAAGAGAAAATTTATCTAATGTTAAAGGGAATTTTGAATTATTAGTTCAACAAGAAACTGATGTTAAAACAAAAATAGATGCTGTTATTGGAATTACTGGAGAACTTCAACAGGCAGGAGAAAAAATAGTTGAAGAACTAAAACTTTTAGAGGCAAAAGGATCACAAGTTGTAGAATTAGTAAATGCTAGAAAAAAAGCTAAACAAGCTGTTAAAAATGAAGAAAAGTTTAAAGAAGCTGCAGAAGAGATAGCAAAGGCAGCGTAACTCTTATAAACAATTTCTACCTATAGATTATATATGCAATTAAAAGATTCTATTCTGGGAAGAAGATCTATTAGAAGGTATAAAGATAGAGAGGTTCCTTTGTCTTTGGTTGGCGAAATTATTGAATTAGCAAAACATGCACCTTCTTCTGGTAATTTGCAAAATTGGAGATTTGTTATTGTTACAGATATGAAGAAAAGGGAAAAGTTAGCTGAAGCATCTTTGGAACAGTATTGGATGGTTGAAGCTCCCATTCATATTGTTGTTTGTAATGATTATGAAAAAGTTAAAGAGCATTATGGTAAGATGGGGAGGATGTATAGTATACAAAACTGTGCTGCTGTTGCTTATGCTATTATGTTAGTTGCGCAAGAAAAAGGTTTGGGAACTTGTTGGGTTGGTGCTTTTGATCCTGAAGCTGTTCAAAGAGAGTTGAACATTCCTGAAAACATGGATCCTGAGATTATAATTACTTTAGGTTATTCTAATGATAAGAAAATGCCTGCTTTAAGAGAAACTTTGCATTATTTGAGTTATTTTGAAGAGTGGGGAAATCGAGTTAAAAGTTTTTCTACTGTTGATGATGTTAAGAAAAAGTTGAAATCTATTAAGAAAAGGTTTAAATAGTGTTGATTAATTCTGTTTTTTATGGGTAAATATCTTGAAGAACAAAGAAGGAGAAGAAATGAAAGAGCTAAAATGGTAGCTGAAAGGAGTAAAAAAAGGAAAAACCTAGTTACATACTTATCTGAAAGGTTTGCTGAAACTGAAATGAGTATTGATCGTTTAGCTGTATTGAGTTTTCCTTATTTGGATGATCCATTAATTACAATTCATTCACATGCTAAGAAATTAGAAAAAGGGTATTCTGATACTCTTCCAGCCCATAATATTCCAAGACCTGGAGTTAGAGCTAATATGCTTAGAAGAGTTGCTGTATCTGTGTATTGGATGGATCAATGTATTGGTGGTGGTGATGAAATGGTTGAAAGAATTACTGCTGTTTATCCTGATTTTGAGGCTTTTGATTTAGGTGATACTGTTGTTGACATTAGTGCTAGTTTAGATAAATTAGATGGTGCTGACAGAGGCTTGGTTGCTTCTACTGCACATTCTTTATTAGAACAAAAAAAATATAAATAAAAAAAATTAAGAAAGAAGTTTTTTAGTAACTCTTTTCTCAGGCAAAGGTTTTCGAACTGTCAAAGGTAATATGTCTTTTTCAAATTCTTTTTTTGCAATGTTAATTGGGTTGTAACTTAATTCTTCAAAATCCTTTTTCTTGAGTTTAAGTAAAATAGGTGCACCCATTGCAATCTGGAGTGCTCTAGCACCAATTACTCTTGCTCTTTCGTATTTTGTGTAAGTTTCTTTCATTTTAACTGTTTTCTTAGCTCTTGTTGCTTAATTTCAGCTAATTCAACCATTGCTTTTAAATCTTTCCCTGTGATTTCTGAGTCCTTACCTTTCTGCATTGCGCAAATTTGACCATTTTCTATGAAGACAATTGTCACTCTTGCATCTGCTGCATGTTCTTCATCCACTAATGGATCTATTAGGTATTTGTCTCCTAGTTTCCAAACTGTACATGAAATCGGTGTTTTTGATAAAGGCAATGGATCATCTGTTCTGTTTTTGTAATCAACATTGTTATCTTCATCCAACTTAGGGAACCTTGCATCTTTGATTGCTGCCATTGCAGCTAAAGCACATGCATCAAATAAGTTTCCATCTGCGTTGATTGGATAAATGTCAACAAATACCATCCAGATTTTTTCTCCTTTTTTAATACACAACTTCTTGAAATCAATTGCATGACATTCTCTAATTCCTCTGTCAGTAACTCTTGCAAGTTCAATTGAGTCAATACTTGGTGGACCTGATTCAAATAGAGGTGAAGATAATGGTAATAGTTCTACATTAACCATAATTGTACCTTCATCTGGTCTGTCTGAATAAGGTGTACCAAGATCAAGTTTAACACCAGCAATAACTTCAGTGTCACCAATCTTTACTCTTGCTGAACCTTCTGCTGATTTTGCAGAAACTCCATATTCAATTGAAATTGGATCTCTGTATTGGTCTGGTTTTCTACCATCAATTCTTGTACCTTTGTCTAAGAGGGATTTAATATAATCTTTTTTTATCATTTTGTTTCCTCCTTAGCATATTTTTCCCTTAATGCTTTTCTCTGTAATTCATAGATGTCTTGACAACCTTTCTTTGCTAAGTCTACTGCTTTTAACAAGTCTTCTTTGCTAACTTCACCATCAAGTTGAAGTAATGTGATCTCTCCATTCCTTGGCATCATTGCAACTGGAATGTCAACTGAACCACCTTCAAAACTTTCTTCTGCATAATCAACATCTGCAACAGGCATTCCACCAACAACTCCACCTGAAACTGCACATACTAAGTCTTTCATTTTGAAACCTGCATCTGCAAGTGCTAATGAAGCTGCACAAATACCTGCACATCTTGTTCCTGCATCTGTCTGTATCAATTCAACAAAAACATCAACAACAGTTTTTGGGAATGGTGATAAGTCTAATGCTGGTTCAAGTGCATTTTTTGTTACCATACTAATTTCTTTACTTCTTCTACTTGGTCCAGGTCTTACTCTGTCACCTGCTCCTGAAAAAGCAACCATATTATAGTTACATCTTAGAACACCTTTTTTTGGATTTTGCAAGTGTTTTGGGAAAAGGTCTTTTGGACCATAAACTGCTGCAATTGCAACTGTCTTTCCAATCTTAAACATTGCTGAACCAACTGCGTTTTTTACAACGCCAACCTTTGCATCCATTTCTCTTAATTCCTCAGGCTTTCTTCCATCAAATCTCTCTGTGTATTTCATTTTTTTGCCTCCTTTTTCACTGCATTCTTTTCAAGGAATTGTTTTATCTTTTCTGTCATGCCAGGGTTGTGTCCTTTTTCATCAATTAACTGAATTGCTCTTGTTGCTAACAGCTCTTGTGCTGGATTATCTCCTTTTATCCATATCCGGCCATTCTGTCCTGCAAAAATTGTACAACCAGTTGAATCTTTAATCATTGAAATCATGCTACCTTGTTTACCAACAACTCTTGGTACTTTGTAAGGTGTAATTTCAATAACCTTTCCACCCCTAAGTTTTCTCAAACCTGGGCCTTTCATTGAAAGGTCAACTGACTTTTCTTTTGTAACTTTTGTAATGTTTGCTAAAACAATGTCACCAACAGCATAGTAATCGCTAAGGTTTGATCCTCTTTCAATATATTCAGAGGTTGCGTCTTTTAGTGTTAAACTTGCTTCATAAGCATAGCCAACATCAATAAACCAACTGCTATAAGTCATGTCTTTGACATAACCAATAACATTATCATCTTTCTTTGGTACATATTTTCCTTTCAGAGGAATAATTTTGATTAATCTTCCGCTTATTGAAACTAATCCTACTTGAGAACAAATAATTTTGTCATCCTCTCGGAATGTTCCTGATGCTGGAAGATAGTCCATACCCTCTGCAAGTATGTCTCCAGGTATAACAACCTGTTTGTTTTCTATTAATAATTTACTCATTTTTTTTCTATCTCCTATTTATAATTTTTATTTCGACTTCACCTTTAGTCATTTTGTTTAGTTCATCTTCTAGATTTTCTTGGACACCGGCTGGTATTTCCAAGAGAAACTTTAATGAACCATCATTTTGCCAATCTTCTTTTAAGATTTTTCCTAAACTTTTTACTGTGCCATAAGCTTTTCCAGTGTACTCTGAAGGGATTATAATTTCTAAGTCCCTTAGTTCAAACTTAATTGGAATGATTGGTCTTATTTTTGCAAGAACATCTTGTACTTGTGAGTCAACGGATTTGAATTCGTCAACTCTAACTCTTGCTTCCTTCATTGCTGTTTCAATTCGCATTGGAGGATGTGGGTGACCTGTTTGAGAATCAATTGTGTTTCTGTGTATGAAATATACTATTGATTTTCTTTTTTCTTCTCTTAACCTGTTTCTATGTTCTGTGGTTAATTGAATGTCTCCCTTTTTTATGATCACAGCTGCAACCTTTTGTGGATCTGTTGTTTGGAATAGTTTTAGTATTTCATTTTCAGATGCTTTTTCACCTTTTTTTACATCTTTAAAAATGTCATTTGTTGCTAAAACATCTCTTAGATCTGTAGTGATCCCTTGTTTGTACTCTAAAGCTTTATCACAGTCTACCAAAATCTCAAAAACATTTTCTGCATGTTTAAGTCTTGCAATTATTGCTTTATCTACTGCTATCATTTTATCTGTTTTCTGTCAAGCCTTTGGTATTTTGTGTCTTTAATTATTGCACCATCTATTCTTTTCAAATCGAATTCCTTGCCTAAAACTTTTCTAAGTGCTTTTACAGCAAGCTTAACTCCATCTTCTGTTGTAAGATTTTCATTGTATTCTTTTCTTAAGATTTCTTTTGCTAATTCTGAACTTTCTCCAACTGCAGTTGCTTTGTATTCAAAGAAAATACCTGTTGGTTCTGTCACAAATAAAGCTGCTTTATCTTCATCTTGTCCTACGAAAAGTAATGAAACTCCAAAAGGTCTTGCTCCACCATACTGTGTGTAATTTTGTTTTATATCACAAATTTCTTTTACTAATCCAATTGTTTCAATTGGTACACCATAAGTAATTTTGTGTTGTTGTGAAAGTAACTGTGCTTTTTCAATTAAAACTCTTCCATCCATGACATATCCTACTGCAGTTCCTGCAATGTGATGGTCAACTTGGAATATCTTTTCAACTGATCCTGCTACTACTAATTTATCTACAACTCTTTTGTCTGCTATTAATACTACTCCATCTTTACATACAATACCAATTGCTGTTGAACCTTGTTTAACAGCTTCTTTTGCATATTCTACTTGTAATAATCGTCCGTCTGGGCTGAACATTGTTGATGCTCTGTCATAACCCATCATTTGATGTGCTCCTTCTTGCATTTTAATTACCCTCCTTTGAAAAATAATTTTTTCTTATTTTGTTAATGATGCCTGATGTTCCTAGGCTTTTAACTGTGATTTTTTTATTGTTTATAGTTTTTATTAAGGCTAGAGAAGCTTTGCTATGGTCTACGAATTTTGTGTTAATTCTGTAAATACCTCTATTATCTTTCCAATCTGGCAGAAATTCTAATCCTGCATTTGCCATTCCTAATGTACCTATAAATTCTTTCATTGTACTTGTTATTTCTTTCTTGATTGTAGTACTTGTTACTTCACCTTGTACCTCAAATGCTACATATCTCTTTTTTTCCCGTAAACTGGGCAATATTGGTTTTAATTTCATATTGAGAAAGTTTTAATCTCCTTTTCTCTTCTCTTGTTGGAATTTAGGAAAACAAAGGTATTTAAATAGTTTTGGGTTTCCTTATTTTTATGTTATATTTGATAGGTTTAGGACTTTGTAATTCAAAGGATATTAGCCTTAGAGGGCTTGAAATGATTAAATCCTGTGATTATGTGTATTTGGAGAATTATACCTCTAAATTAGATTGTAAATTGAGTGAGTTGGAAGAATTGTATGGTAAAAAAGTTGTGTTGGCTGAAAGAGAGTTTGTTGAGGATGGACAGGTTATTTTGGATCAGAGTGTTGAAAATAATGTTGCTTTGTTGATAATTGGTGATGTTTTTGGTGCTACTACTCATATTTCTTTGTTTAAAGAGGCTAAATTTATGGATATTAATGTTGAGATTGTGAATAATGCTTCTGTTTTGAATGCTGTTGGAGTTGTTGGATTGGAATTGTATAAGTATGGCAAGGTTGCTTCTATTCCTTTTGGTTATGCTGATGTTAAGGTTCCTTGTGATGTTTTGAAAATGAATTTAGCTAATGGTTTGCATTCTTTGTTTCTTTTGGATTTGGTTCCTAAAGAGAATAAGTATATGGAGTGTAAGGAGGCTGTTGGTTATTTGATTTCTAAAGGTGCAATTAGTGCTGATACTAAAGTTGTTGTTTGTGCTAAGTTGGGTTGTAAAGATTTTGTTGTTAAATATGTTGAAGCTGGCAGTGTTTCGGAGTTAAACCTTTTTCCACAGTGTTTGATAGTTCCTGGCGATTTGCATTTTGTTGAAGAGGAGATGTTGGAGCTATGGAAGTGAGTATCGGCTTCGAACAAATAATGGCTTAACCGATATTCTTATAAATTCTAAAAATACTTGATATGTATGATTTCAGAAAAATTATACAAAAGGATATTAGATAAAAGGAAAATAATTAGATCTCTAAAACCTTTTGATAAATTGCAGTTGAAAAGATTAAAAGATGAATTTATTGTGGAGTATGTTTATGATTCAACAGCTATAGAAGGGAATACTTTAACTCTCAATGAAACTAAATTGGTTCTACAAGAAGGTATCACTATTGGTGGGAAGAGTTTAAGAGAACATCTGGATGTAACAAATCAAAAAGAAGCAATGGCTTGGATTGAAAAGATTGCTAAGAAAAAGATTGAAGAGTTGGATATCTTAAACTTACATAAAATTACACTAAAGGGGATTTCTGATTATTGGGCTGGAAGATACAAAACTTCACAAAATAGAATTGTTGGATCTAAATTGAAAACAACTCCCCCATACAAAGTTCATTCAGAAATGAAAGATTTTGTTAAGGATTTACAAAAGAACCTCATGAAATATAATCCTATTGAGCTTGCTGCTTATGCCCACCATGAATTTGTTAGAATACATCCTTTTGTCGATGGAAATGGAAGAGTTGCAAGACTGTTATGTAACTTAGTTCTTGTTAGTAAGGGCTATGTCCCTATTATAATTAGAAATAAAGATCGGAAGAAATATTTTGATGTTCTAGAAAAAGCACATTTTGGAAATTTAAAAGAATTTGTTAATTTTGTTGGATTGATGGAAGAGGAAGCTTTAATGAGGTATATTAGTGCTTTTCAAAAAACAACAAAGAAAAATGAATTGTTGCCACTTTCTGAAATTGCTAAAGATTCAAAGTATTCTCAGGAATATTTGAGTTTATTAGCTAGAAGAGGAATATTACCTGCTACAAAAATTAATGGGATCTGGCATAGTAGCAAAGAAGAGGTAGAGAGGTATATATCGGTATCGGCAAAAAAGTAGCCTATCCGATATTATTAAAATGGAGTGCATAGTTAAACCTGGAGCGAAAACTGATTCTATTGTTTTGAAAGATAAAGTGTATTATGTTGCTTTGAAAGCTAAACCTGTCGAGGGAAAAGCTAACTTGGCTTTGGTTAAACTGTTTAAGAAAGAGCTTGGTTTGCGTGTTAGAGTTAAAAGAGGTTTGACTTCTAAGAAGAAGGTTCTGGAGATTATTTAACTCTCAAATCTGTTAAAGAATTAATCTCATGTTTTATAATCTCACCTGTGATTGCATCTAGTCTAACATTTAGGAATTTTAATTCATTTGTAATCCAAGTTATGTTCCAAATGATTTGGTTATTTTGTATTTGTAATACAACAATTGCTTTTGCTAAAGAATAATTTTCTGAATGTTGTTCTGTTTTAGTCCAAGCTTCTTCTAAAGTGATTTTAACTTTTTCTAAGTTTAGCTCTTGTAGTTCATGCTTATCTTTTTGGAACACTTCATGTTCTTCTACTGTTTCTTTGAAAAGGAAGTTTTTATGTTTTTCTTTTGAATAGAAAGTTAGTTCCCAGTTAACTTGAGTTAGGTCTAAGCCCATGAAAAAAGCTGAGACTAAGATTAAGTCTGGGTTTTGTTCTTTTGTTTTTTTGTAATTTTCTGTGTTCTGTAATTCTTCTAACTGTTGTTTAAGGTCCTCTAGCATAGGTTTAGAATTTTTTGTTGGTATAAAAAGGTTGTGTTATAATTTTAATAGATTTAGAGGGTTTATAGTCATTGCTCCGGGCTCAATATAACAAGATAAATGACACCTATTATCACATTTAGGAACAGACCCAAATTTCTTTCTACCTTCTTTAATTGCTTTTTTATAATCTCCTATTTCTAATAAGTTAACTTTTGTTTTTAATAACTGACAAGGGTAAAATAAATCTCCATTTGGATATAAGTGAGGTGTTAAAAGAGGTAAACAAGTGAACTTTTTGAAATTCTTCATCACTTCTAAACTTTTGTAAGAATTGAATATTAGTTTACCTTGCTTTTTCTTTGATATTACTTTATTAATTAAATTTTGATATTTTTTATTATGGAATAGATCTTTATCAGGATAACATCCAACCATTGCAGGAACAATTGCAAAGTTTACATTTTTCTTGATACAGAAATCCATAACTTCTTCTGCATCTTCTAAACTATCTTTTGTTACAACACAGTTGATAGTTAACATTAAATTTTTCTTTTTTCTTGCTAAGTCAATATTTTTTTTTACAATTTCTAAGCATTTTTCTGGTTTTTGTATTGTTTTAGCATATTTCTTTGGATCTAAAGTAAATAAACTAATAACCAACTGATCAACATTATCCATTATTTCAGGATAAGAACCAATAAGTAAACCATTTGTGTTTACTGATACAGGTTTGAAACCGATTTTTTTTGAAAATTTGCAAAGTTCTAATAAATCTTTCCTAAGGTATGGTTCTCCTCCAGTAAAATATATTGAAGGAGCACTCTTTTTTAATATTTTTAATAATTTTTTGAATTTTCCTGTTGATAACTCATCCATTTCTAAATCAGGATACTTGTGTTTGGCTGAACCATCATCACAAAATGTACAAGCATAGTTACATCTTAAAGTTAAGTATAGAGTTGCAAAGTAAGGAAGAAGATCTTCATCTCCAATTTTATATTTTACTACATTTGTTAAGTGATTTTTTATTAACCCTAGAGATAAAGCCTTGTATTGCATTTTTATTTTGGAGAATTTTATATTATAAAAAGATTATGCTATTTTATCTGTTTTGTATCAATCTCTTTTTGTAGTTGTTGAAGGAATTTTTTTGTTGTGACACCAAAGTCTACCTTGCCTGACCTGTGTCTGACTGCAAGAGTTTTGTTTTCTACCTCTTTGTCACCTATTGTTAGAATATAATTAACTTTTTGTAGAGTGGCTTCTCTAACTTTTTTGCTAATTGATTCTGACCTATCATCAATTTCAACTCTAATGTTATTTTCTTTAAGTTCTGTTATTATTTTTTCTGCAAATTTGTTTGCTCTGTCTGTAACAGTTAAGATTTTTACTTGAACTGGTGATAACCATAGAGGGAATTTTCCTGCAAAATGTTCAATTAATACTCCTATAAATCTTTCAAAAGAACCAAAAATTGTTCTGTGAAGCATTATTGGCCTATGTTTTTTCCCATCTTTACCTTCATAATTTAAATCAAACTTTTCTGGCATTTGGAAATCTAATTGAATTGTTCCACATTGCCAACCCCTACCTAAAGCATCTTTAATATGGAAGTCAATTTTTGGACCATAAAATGCGCCATCCCCTTCATTTATTTTATATTTTAATTTTTTAGTTTCTAAAGCTTGTTTTAGACTTTTTTCAGCTGAGTCCCAAGTTTTCTTTGCACCCATTGCTTTTTCTGGTCGTGTTGAAAGTTCTAAATCATAAGTAAATCCAAAAGTTGAATAAACTCTATCAATTAAATCAATTAATTCTATAATTTGGTCTTTTAATTGTTTCTCTGTACAATAGATATGTGCATCATCTTGTGTAAAAACTCTTACTCTGAATAAACCACTTAATACTCCAGATAACTCATGTCTATGAACAAGACCAAATTCTCCAGCTTTTATTGGTAACTCTCTATAAGAGTGTAATTTTGTTTTGAATATTAATATATTACCTGGACAGTTCATTGGCTTTACTGCAAAATCTTGCTTATCAATTTTTGTAAAGTACATGTTATCTTGATAATGGTCCCAATGTCCTGATTGTAACCAAAGATTTTTGTTAAGAATAATTGGAGTCATATTTAATTCATAATTTAATCCCCTTAATTCTTGAGTTAAATATTCCTTCAATGTTTCAAATATAAAAGCCCCTTTATTATGAAAAAAAGGCATACCTGGTGCTTCATCATGAATTGAAAATAATTCTAGTTGCTTTCCTAGTTTTTTGTGATCTCTTCTCTCTGCTTCTTCTAAAAGTTTCCTAAATGCTTTTAATTTATCCTTGCTTTCAAAAGCATAGCCATAAATTCTTTGCAATTGTTTGTTATTGGAGTCACCTTTCCAATATGCACCTGCAACTTTACTTAATTTGTATAAACCTTTCAATTCTTTTGTGTTTTCAACATGTGGACCCTTACATAAGTCAATAAAATCACCTTGTTTGAAAAAAGTTGGTGTTTTAAGTTCTTTTGCAAGTTCTTTTTTGTAAGGTTCTATTTTGAAGAAATCTGTTTGTTCTTTTTTTGTAAGTTTTGCTTTTTCAATAGGAAGTTTTCTTTTTGCAATCTCATACATCTTTTTTTCAATTTTTTTCAGATCTTCTGGAGTGAAAGGTTCAGCTTTGTCAAAATCATAGTAGAAACCATTTTCTATTGCTGGACCCATACCTAATTTAACTTTTGGATATAATTCTTTTACTGCTTGTGCTAAAAGATGTGAACAACTATGTCTTAGGGTTTCTAGATCCATACTTCAACATATTGATTATAATTATATAAACCTTTCTACAAAGTACAGGAAACTTTATAAATTAGTTAAGTATAATAAGAGACTATATGAAAAAGGGGTTATTAATTATATTAATTATTTGTTTACTAATACCTGCAGCAAGTGCTACCATTGATATTGATGGACCTGCACAATCTAGGTATAATGTAGGGGACACAGTCACAATTTCAGGTTCAATTCTAGAAGATGAAGACCTTAGTGGGTATTTGCAGTTAACTGTTGAATGTTATGATGTGGATTTTCCTTTGCAAAGAATACCTTTTGATCTTATTTCTGGTGAAAGAGTTTATCTTTCTTCACTAAACTTACCAAATATTATAATTACATCATCCATGGATGGATATTGCCATGTTAAAGCACAAACAATTGTTTCTAGTAATGTTATTGATGAAGAAACATCTTCAAGTTTTGAAGTTGTAAAAGATATGGAAGGAACATTTGATGTTTCTGATACACTTTTCCAGTTAGGTGACACATTAAGTATGGAAGGAAGGATTGAGAAGTTGGATGGAACCAAGATTAGTGGTTCTGCTGAAATCTATTTTGAGCAGGATGGAATTGAGTATCTTGTTGATGCTGTTGCTGTTATTGATGGTTATTTAAATTATGAATATCAGTTTGTTGCTGGTTATCCTGGTGATTATGATATAAACTTATTAGTTAGAGATTATTATGGTAATATGCAAGTTTTTTCAAATGTTGGAAGTTTTGATTTGATTGATGATTTGTATGTAACTATGGATGCATCTGCTGATTCCTTTTTACCTGGTGATGATATTATTGTAACAGGTGAAGTTAAAACTGCACAAAAGACTTCAGTGAGTAGTGCTTCAGTTTCAATTGAGTTTGGTGATGAGTTATATAGTGCTTCTTTGGTTGATAGTGAGTTTACATATGCTTTTGTTGTTTCAGATGATATTGAATCAGGTGATCATAAGTTAACTGTTACAGTTAAAGATTCTTATGATAATGAAGGTTCAAGTTATAAAACAGTTGAAGTTGATCCTTTAGCAAGCTCTGTTGATGTTGAGCTTAATAATTATACATTGTATCCTGAAGAGGATTTAGAAATTGTTGCTTCTTTATATGATCAAGCTGGTGATCTAATGGAAGGTTTGGTTGAGTTGGAAGTTAGAGATTCTGATTTGGATTTGATTTCAAAGAGAGATGTTCAAAGTGGAAAGGGTGTTATTTATGAAATCCCTCAGTTTGGAAGACCAGGTACTTGGGAGATCTCAGGTTCTTATGAAGATTTATTTGATGATGAAACTTTAACTGTAGATATGGTTAGTAACCTTGAAATTAATATTGAAAATGAAGTTTTGTACATAAGGAACATTGGTAATACTAGGTATACAGATGATATTGAATTAGAAGTAGAAAGTGATAATGCTAAGTACATGATTAAAAGAAGTAAAAATTTAGATGTTAATGAAACTTTGGTAGTTGATCTTGGTGAAGAGATTCCTACTGGTGTTTATTCTTTAGGATTGCCTACTGGTAATACTATTAATGATTTGGTTATTGAAGATGGAGCTACTAGAACTTCAATGACATGGGTTTATGTTTTCCTTGCTGTGTTATTCTGTGGTGGTTTAAGTTACTTAGTTTATTCAAGAGTTGGACCTCGGATTAAAGAGAGAAGAGGCAAAAAGAAAGCTAAGAAGTTTGTTAAGAATGATGAACCTCCAATGAAAATGGATAGTCCTAAAAAGGCTGGTAAGAAGAAAAAGCCTAGTTTACACTTTGAAAGTAAAGAGAAAAGTGTTGCTGATTTTAAGCATAGAGTTCTTGGTGAGATTAAGAAGACTGAAGCTAAGATTAAGAAAGGTGAAGATCAAAAAAAGTTAGCTTCTGTATTACCTCCGAAGAAAAGTTCTGGTGGTAATAATAATCCCTTTAGTTTGTTTGACTGATTAGAATTAAATCCTTTTTTTCATCTATTTCTTTTAAATTAAAATTGTTTTTTAGTTTGCTTACAATTTCCTTGAAATGTTTTGCTTTTTTTAATATAGTGAATGCGTAGTTTTCAGCTTTAGATACTCTTTTTATCTCTTTTATTGCTTTGTCTATATCACAATGGTGTAGTGCTGTCAGCGAAACCACTGTGTCGAAGGAATTGTTTGGAAAGGGAAGTTTTTCTGCTTTAGCAACCACTGTTTTCCCCTTTGCTTGTTTTAGTAGCTCTTCTGCAGGGTCTACTGAGGTTACATTTTCAAAATGTTTAGAGATTATACCTGTTCCTGCACCAATGTCTAGAATTTTTCCTTGAAATTTGAAATGCTTTTTTATTATGTTTAATTTGTCTAATTGTTCTTGGTAGTACAGTTCATCATATCCTCTTGCTATTTCGTTGTACATGTTCCATGTCCTGGGCAGAGTATCTTGTAGCCCTTTATTTTTTCTAAAGAAGATTTCATTAATTCTGGTGCTGCAGTTGGAAGATCTATTCTTCCTGGTATGTTGTTATTAAAAAGAGTGTCTCCAGATATTAGCACACCATCTTTTTCTAAGCAAATAGATCCTCTTGAGTGGCCTGGTGTGTGTATTACATTAAATCCTTCTAGTTCTGTTAAAGGGTTTAGTTTTATTCCTTTAATGTCTGCATATGCTGAAGGTGTTACTGTTGCTTGAGCTCCATACTTTGCTAAGTCTTCTATTTCTTCTTTTGAAGCAAAGAATTCTGCTTTTGGGAATTTACTTGGATCTCCAGTGTGATCATAGTGAATATGTGTAAATATTACTTTCTTTATATCTTCAGGAGAAACATTTAATTCTTTAAGGTTTTGTAAGAGTAAATTAGCGTTATCCTTTGTTCCTAAGTCAATTAATATCTCTTTGTTAATTAGGAATACATTTGAGGTTAATCCTTGTTTTCCTCCAACTTCATGTAACCAATGTGTTATTTCCATAGTGTTTAAAAATTAGTTATAATTCTTAAGGTTTGTGTCTCTGATATGTGTGCAAGTTGTTCTTCCTCTAAAAGGATTAATGAAGCATAATAATTGTTAAAAAGGAGAATAAATTTATTTAATATATGACAACACAAAATATTTATGTAGTTAGAGATGGAGTTTTTTGTCCTGATGGTGCTAATGGTAGAGAATATCTTGATGGATTATTTGCTCGTGTTGCTTCCCAAGTAGCTGCTGTTGGAGATCCAGTAGACTGGTTAGTAATTATGTCTAGAAATTTAGATGAATTTATCATCCCTAATCAAAATTTCTTTTATGATATGCTTGAAGAGACAATGCAATCTGCAGTAACTTCTGAACAAAGTGTATCTTTGGTAAGAGGCCATGGTTTTACTTGTGGTGGCAAAATCTCTGAAAGAGATTTATACGATCGGATTGAAGAGATATTAGGACAAGAATTTGAACCCAATCATTTAAATGATTCCAGAATAAGATCTAGTTTTGTAGCATATCATCTTGATATGAGATAATAGATTCTTAATACCATTCCATAAAGCTTATAAATAGGAAGAATTAACTATTGTTAATTATGAACCTTCCCCAAGAAATTGAAGTGTGGTATATCATACCTGCAATTAGAAAAGAGTTAGCTAAGGCTTTGTTAGAAGAAGATCTAACCCAAAAAGAAATTGCAAAAAGATTGTGTATTACTGAAGCTGCGGTATCACAGTACCTAAAAAACAAAAGAGGGAAAGATGTTAAATTTTCTCCGGCTGTGCTTAACCAAATAAAGATTTCAGCTCGGAGAATTGTAGACTCTAAAGCTAAAAGTGCAAGCATGAAGGAACTACAAAGAATATGTAAGTATTTGAAAAGAAGAGATCATATGTGTAAAATCCATAGAAGTTTAAACCAAGGTTTGAAAGGATGTAGGGCGTGCAAAAGATGAAAGTGTATTTAGATAATGGAGCTACAACTAAAGCTGATGAAAAAGTTGTTGCTGAAATGAAAAAAGTTTTAGTTAGTGAGTATGGTAATCCTTCTTCTTTGCATTCATTTGGTGAGAGAGCTAAAGAGTTGTTAGAGAAATCTAGGAAAACTGTTGCTGATGAGTTTGGTGCTGGAAGTGATGAGATTATTTTTACTTCAGGTGGTACTGAGTCTAATAATTTGGCTATCAAGGGTTTGTTATCCAAGACTGAGAAAAAGCATGTTATTACAACTAAGATTGAGCATCCTTCTGTGTATAACACTTGTAAGAGTTTGAAAGGTTACAAAGTTAGTTATGTTGGTGTTGATAGTGAAGGTTTTGTTAAGTTGGATGAGTTGGAAAAATTGATTACTAAAGATACTGCTTTGGTTTCTGTTATCCATGGAAATAATGAAGTTGGTGTTATTCAAGATATTGAAAAGATTGGCAAGATTTGTAAGAAGCATAAAGTGTTTTTCCATGTTGATGCTGTACAAAGTTTTACTAAAGTTCCAATTGATGTTAAGAATGTTACTACACTGTCCATATCTTCTCATAAGATACATGGGCCAAAAGGTGTTGGTGCATTGTATATAAAAAGAGGAGTTAGAGTTGGAAGTTTAGTTTATGGTGGACATCAAGAAAGGGATGTTAGACCTGGTACTGAAAACTTGCCTGGAATTGTTGGGTTTGCAAAAGCTGTTGAAATGAAACAGCCTGTTGAACAGATTAAAAAGTTAAGAGAGAAGTTAACTGAAGAAATTCTAAAAATTCCTAATACAAAATTAAATGGTCCTAAAGAAAGATTGTGTAATAATGTTAATATTTCTTTTATGGGTATTGAAGGTGAAAGTTTGTTGATGATGTTGAATATGAAAGGAATTGCTGTTTCAACTGGATCTGCTTGTAGTTCGCAATCTTTAGAACCTTCGCATGTTTTAATGGCACTTGGTATGAAGCATGAGCAAGCACATGGATCAATTAGGTTTACACTAAGCAAGTTTACAACTGAGCAAGATATAGAGTATACTGTTAAAGAGTTGAAAAAAATTGTTGAAAAATTGAGGAGGATAAGTCCTGTAAAAAATGTACGCTAAAAAAGTAATGGAATATTTCAAGAGTCCTAAGCATGTTGGAACTATTAAAAATGCTGATGGTGTTGGTGAAGTCGGAAACATGAAATGTGGTGATATACTTAAACTGTATATCAAAGTTAAGGATAATGTGATCAAAGAAATAAAGTTTGAAACATTTGGTTGTGTTGCTGCAATTGCATCTTCTGAAGCATTGTGTAGAGTTGCTAAAGGTAAAACTGTCGACGAAGCTGAGAAATTAAGTAATGAAGATGTGATAAAAGAGCTTGGTGGCGATGTTCCTGCTGTCAAAGTTCACTGTTCTTTTCTTGCAATAGATGCCCTAAAGAAAGCAATTAAAGATTATAAGAAATAATTATTTTTTCTTTTTTCTACTTTTTCTAATTTTTTTAATAACATATTCTGCTTCTTCTTCTGTTTTAAGAAATATGTAAACAAAACCAACTAAAATAATTGTTGCAATAACTGCAGCAATAAAATCTCCTAATATTTCTCCTTCAGGAAAAAATAAGTGTAATACATCAACAATAAATTCTCTCCAAATTAATGCTGCTGCAAATGTGAATGCACCAACAACAATTGTTTTTGTAATAGTTTTCAAAGCTATTCTATGCATTTTAATTGAGCTGCTTTTCTACTTAATAAGCTTTTGCATAAATTTCTGAAAAGTTTACGAAAAATTATATGTTGTTTTTATAAATCGTTTTTTCAAGATTTAGTTTGGAGGTGAGAAAAATGTTGACTGTGAAAGATAGTTTGAATGTTTCGAATAATATCATGCACCTGTATGATTGGATTGTTGAAAGTGAGATTAAATTAAATAGTTTAGAGCAAAAAAATAGGTATAGGGAAAAGATGATTCCTATTTACACTGCTTATATTACAAATATGATTAGGTGTTATTCTGGAACTCCAATGGCTTCTGAGCTCTTAGAATGGTATGAATTTAATGTTGATTTTATTGGATTTACTAATCCTGAGGAAATAAATCAGAGTTTAGAGAATATAGTTCAGAAAGATTTGCGAAAAGCCAGTTAGGAAAACATTTAAATATATAACTAATATAAAGGAAGTGTATGAAAAGAGGTTTATGGATAGTCTTAACTTTGTTATTAGTTCCTAGTGTGTTAGCTAAGGATGGATCTATCCTAGATATCTTTTTGGGTGCAACTGATGAAAGTGCAGTTTTATTGAAGTTTCTTTATGCTGCATTGGTTTATATTATAATATTTAAATCAACAAAAGAGACTGTTTTCAAAGATGAAGGTGGTAAAAATGAACAGCACAGATTTGCTGTTATGTTTTCTTTGATTGTTTCTTTGATTGTTATGAGGTTTACACCTGATGTTATTCTTGAAAATTTTGGTTGGGCAATTGGGTTGTTAGCGCCTTTCTTGGTTATCTTTTTTATAATGAGAGGATTGACTGGAGAAAAGTCTGAAGATGGTAAATGGCCATGGAAAGCTTTGCTTTTGACTGCAATTATTTGTATTTTAATGTTTGTTGCATTGTATACACTTCCTTCTTTCCAAGGTGTTGTTGGTGGGATGCCAATGGGTTATGCTTTTGATGAAATTATGTCTGAGATAATTTATTTGTTTTTCTTTAAGTTGTCTCCTTTATTGACAATATTGTTGGTTGCTGCATTGGTGTGTGGTTTAATTTATTTAGCTTCTACAATGGGATGGCTTAAAGGGATAAAAAATAAAGCAGGAAATGCTGATTTTAAAAGTCTTGGATATGTGTTCTTAGTTATACTTGGTGTTGCTTTGTTATTATTCTTGTTAAGTAATGGGGGTGGGATCTTGGCTTGGTTGGCTGGGCCTTTGGCAGGAATATTGTTTTATGGTGCTTGGGGATTGGGTGTTGTTCTGTTTATTCTTTTAGTTTCTGCTTTGATTTGGTTAATATGGCATTTTAGAGAACAGATTGGAGCTGTACTTAAATTCATATTTTGGGACTCTACAAATAATAAACCTAGATGGTGGTTAATTTTAACTTTGCTTGCATTAATCTTAGGTGCAATTATTATTTACTATTTAGGTGGATGGAGTATCTTAGTTTTCTTTGTTATTTTTGGTCTTGCAATACTTGCTGGTTTGTTATGGTTGTTATGGAAGTTTAAAGGCAATATTGGTGATGGATTAAAATACTTGTTTGGAAATCTGTTATGGGATAAGTTGTTGAAAGGTAGAAGGTTAAGATATATTCTTAATTTAGGTGATACCTTTGTTGAGCCTCCAGGTAGAAGTATTATTGGATGGTTTGCAACTTTAGATGGTGTTTTGCCTTTAGATTTTTTCCAATTAAATAGAGGTGCTACTGCTCCTTTTACTACAAGGTGGAGTAGGTTGTCTGGATTTGCTAGGATGGGTAGGAAGAGTGATAGATTAAGAATTAATAGAAATGAAACTTTGCCTTTGGTTGTTGGTGTTTATGAAGGTGTTAGCAAGTTTATGGCTACATCAGGTGCAGTTGTACAATTGACAGTTGATCAGCCAGGATTGTTCAGAGATGCTGATGGAAGCACTTCAAATACTGTTACAGTTAACACAGGACCTTATGGTATTAATTCAGTTCTTTTACAAGCACCTGATCGTGATATGAGATTGAGGTTATATGTGAATAGTGTTACTGCAGCAGATAGAGAACCTGCAATTGCTCATGTTTTTGAAATTATTGTTGGAGCTGGTGGTCCTTTACCAACACCTACTACTACTGCTAGTATGAGTGTTACAATGATGTGGGTTCCTGAGCCAGGTGTTTCAAATAGAGAGATGTTAATGAACTTTTTTGTTTTAGATAATAGAACTGGAAGACCTGTTAATGGTGCTACTATTACTGTTGCTGATGGTTATACAAATGCTGCAGGGGTTGCTATGCCTGTTGATATTTTTGGTGGAGTTGTTCATACTACTGATGCTAGTGGTTCAGTTCCTGCAAACTTGCGTGTTACAATACCAAGAAATTTAGCTATGGGAGTGGTTGAGAGTCATCCAATAACTGTTAATGTTTCTCATCCAGCATTAGGTACTGTTGCAACACCAGCACCTGTGAATATCACATTTAGATCACCTGCAGCAGGATTTGGAGGTCCAAGATATCAAACTTTTTAGAAAATGGCTGAAGAAAAAGATAAACCGGAAGTGGAATTAGAGGAATTTCCTAAGAATAACAAATTAGCAGGAGCTCCTTCTAGTTATCAAAGAGGAAGAAAAGGTCTTTTGGGTAGGTTTCGTTCTAGAAAGAAAAAGAAAGATAAACCATCTAAGGAAAAGGATAAGCCTTCAGAGAAAAAAAGTCCTACTAGTAATACTCTAAAGAAAGAGAAATATAAGGATGTTTATGAAGATCAAATAGAAGGTGATATTGAAACTAATGTAGGCATGCTTTTGAATGGACAACCTTATGATTCTGATGCTGGTTTGAAACCAGGTAAACTTAAATTTGTTGTAAATGCTAAGAGAACTGATGGGATGGTTGAAAAACATGAAAGAACTTTTAATTTAGATTATCTGTTTGAAAAGAAAAAAGTAACATTACATTTTTTCCAAGATCAAAAATATACTAATTCTTTTGAAATTGAGAAAGATGGTGAAGCAGAAATATGGGTTGCTATTTATGATGAGAATAACCAAGGAGTTAATGATCTTAAAATTATCTTAAAAATTGAAGGAAAAGAATATTATGGAGATAGTTCTGGTGGAGGTACTACTCCTTCTTATGTTGAATTTAAAATTCCTGATCTAGATGTTGGAGAACATGATGTTGTTGCTGAATTAAAAGAGAATCCTTTGTATGAAGCTGATCCAGTGCAGTCTAAAATTACTGTCAAAGAAAAGTTCAATATAGAGTTTACTACTGTACCTAATGGAGAAAAGGTTGATGCTAATAAAGAAATAGGATTACATTGGAAAGTTAGTGATGAAAAATTAGTAAAATATTATAAATTATTATTGTATGATGCTGACAAAAAAGAATGGGTTGGTAATGAAAAAACTATTCTTGGTAAGAAAAAAGAAACAATTTACACTTGGAAAGCTCCAAATGTTAGTATTAATAATTGTTATTTAGTTGTTAGAGCTTATGACCACAAAAAAGAATATTTAGGTCAAGCAACAAATAATGATGCTTTTGCAATTGAAGAAGAGGTTAAGAAATTGATTGCTGAGTTTAATAATCCAATTATTAATGAAGGTGAGGTTGCTGAAATAACAATTAAAGTAAAAGATGCAAAGACTAAAAAAGCTAGAAGTAGAGTTCTTGCAATAGTGGAGTGTAATGGTCAAGAAAGAAGAGATCATACTGGAATGAAAGGTACTGCAAAAGTTAAATTTGCTGATTTGTCTCTTGGAGAACATGAATTTATTATCAAATTAGAGCATAAGGATTATATTGCTGAAGAATATGATGGTACTATTACTGTTAATGAAAAGCCAATAAGAGTGTGGTTCAAAAGAAGATATAATCCTCAAAAACCAGTGTCTACAGGACAAGAAATAAAAGTTGTTTTATTAAAAGAAGGAGATGATTTTGATCAAGTTTATATTGCTATTGCAAAGGGTAGAACTGTTATTAATGAATTTAAATATCCTAAAGAGAATATTTTTGAATCTATGAACAGTTCTTCAATAATTCCTCTAGAAGGAGTTGATGAACTTGGTGAATATGAACTTGTTGTTGTTGCAACTAAAGGAGATAAAAAAGTTGGAGAAGGTTCTAGAGTAAAATTTACTGTTAAAGAAGGTATAAGTGTTAGGTTTAAACAAGGGTATAAACCAACTGGTGTTTTAAAACCTTTAGAACAAAAACCAGTTAAATGGATTGTTAGTGGTAAAGGGAACTATGATAGCATTATTCTTGAATTAGAAAAAGAAGGTTCTAAAGAACTTGATTCAAGGCCTTTCATAAGAGGAGCAGATATATGGGAAGATTGGAGAGCACCTGAAGAACCAGGCAATTATACATTAAAAGTTTTCCTTTTGAATGGAGATATGGAAGTTGGAAAAGGAGATGAGACTACATTTACTGTTAAAGGAGAGAAAGTTACACCTCCTGGTGGAAATGGAAATGTTGTAATAAACATTGTTAATATTACTAATATTAATGGATTGGAACAAGGTAAAAAAAGCTTAATAATTCTGTTGAATCAGTTATTGCAAAAGATTAATATTTTGATAGATATAGATCAGACGAATACAGGAATGTCTCCTGAAATTGTTGAATTGCTTCAAAATATCAACCTAACTCTTTTAAATTTAATAAGTATATTAAATAAAACAAATATAGATCTTGAAAAAGTTAATCAAGAAATAAAAATTATTCAGAAATTATTGCAACAATTAATTAATCAAGGTTCAAATATTACTACTATAAATAATATGATTAGCATAATAAATAATATAGTTAATGAAATTAATATTAGAATTGAAATCAATGAAAAGAAAAAGAAGAAGAAATGGGGACCTTATATCCATAAGTTAATGGGAAATTTGAAAGATAAATCAGAAGTTAGTTATGTTTTAATATTTGAAGGACACTCTAGATCAATTACAGTAAAAGTTAATCAAGTTCTAAGAGCCTTAGAAAGAGCAGACCAAAGTAAAATTTCTAGTGGAGATATGAAAAAAATAAATATCTTTAAACAAGTCATGATGAGATATCATGAAAAATTTAAATCAAATAGACCTTATTTTAATTCAGTTAGAGAGGAATTTGCAAAACTAGATAAAAAATTAGATGTTGATAATATACTAGCCATATTAATGGATAAACCATTAAAAAAAGAATTAAAAGAATTACTTTATACTAAAGCAAAAATTACAAAGAAAAGGGATATGGATAGATTAAGGACAATTGTTAAAAAAGCAAAAAATGAATCTAAGTTAACTATTATTAATACAGATAAATTAAAGAGGATATTAATAAAATATGGATTAATCCATACATAACAAATTTTATAAATCCTCCTTACTTATTTCTATAAAATATGCAAATAAAAATTGTATTAAAAAAAATTGAATCTTATAATAAAGATGCTGACTTTGATTTAGTTAAGAAAGCTTATTTATTTGCTAAGAAACATCATGGATCACAAAAAAGAAGGAGTGGTGAGCTTTTCATACAACACCCTTTGAATGTTGCTTATATTCTTGCTGAACATAGATTAGGTCCTACTACAATTGCTGCTGCATTGTTGCATGATGTTATTGAAGATACTGATGTTGACAAAAAAGAAATTGTTAATGAGTTCGGGCAGGAGATTGCTAATATTATAGATGGTGTAACTAAGATTACAAAACTTAGGAAGATGAGTTTTGAAGAGTACAAAGCTGAAACTGTTAGAAAAGTTATTCTAGCTTCTACAAAAGATCTAAGAGTTATTTTCATTAAATTGGCTGATAAGTTGCATAACATGAGAACTGTTGGATGTTTTAGACAAGAAAAGTGTGAAAGAATTGCTAGAGAAGTTCTTGATGTGTATGCCCCAATTGCTTACAAGTTAGGTATTGCAAGTATTAAATGGGAATTGGAAGATCTTGCTTTCAAATATTTAGAGCCTGAAATATATAGAGATTTGAATAAAAAACTTAGGAAATCGCAAAAACAAAGAGATGTTGAAGTTGTGCATATTGAAGAAGTTTTAAAAAAAGAGATGAATGACCATAAAATTAAGTCTAGAATCTCTGGTCGGTCTAAACACTTGTATAGTATTTACAAAAAAATGTTAAGAAAGGATAAACCTTTTTCTGATATTTATGATATTGTGGGGCTTAGGATTATTACTGAGTCTGTCAAAGATTGTTATGAAATTATGGGGATTATTCATGGTTTATGGACACCT